>Ga0265297_10001315_pt1 | contig 59632 bp, 60 predicted proteins | sample Munlanlwell13791_FD_192502 | JGI IMG/M metagenome (GOLD analysis project Ga0265297, IMG submission 192502) | Leachate microbial communities from a municipal landfill in Southern Ontario, Canada - Leachate well 137-91 | ecosystem: Engineered > Solid waste > Landfill > Unclassified | place... | reverse complement strand
ATTTTGCCGAATCGATAGGCCATGTCGATGAAGGAATGATCAAAAAGTACATCGACGAACAGAGCAAATAGCCAGATTATGTAGAGGGTTTGAAACCACGGGCTTTAGCCCGTGGAGTATTCATTATATTCAGGAGATATGGTTCTTTCGATGTCACGTGAAGCTGGCACAGGCGCCTTAGGTAACGGCTTAATCTTTTGAACTGGCGCAAGAGTATTCTTAGGCACATGTCTTTTATTAAGTAATTCTTGTGCAGTTAAGGATAATCTTTCAAAACGCTCTTTACTTATACAGAGAAGCTTGGTTAATTTTCCCTCACAGGGGAGGGGGTAAGGATCTATGGTATCATTCCCAGTTCCCGACGAGAAAAGGCTTGACTACGACGGGATTTTATTCTAAGATTAAAAATATATTTATAGGAGATTAGGGATGATAAATGTCGGAATCGTGGGGGTGACTGGGTATACAGGAGAAGAATTGATTCGGCTCCTGCTTAATCACCCGCAAGTTAAAATTTCCGGGCTTTTTTCAGGCAGCGCTTTCGGTAAGCCGATTTCTAAGATATTCCCCAAGTTTTCCGGCAAACTCGAATTAGTTTGTTCGAAAGCGGATATAAAGAACATCGTCGATAAATGCGATGCTGTATTTCTGGCTTTGCCGCACACTTCTTCGATGGACTTGGTCCCGCAATTGATTAAGGCGGGTAAAAGGGTAATTGACCTGAGCGCCGATTATAGGCTCAAGGATTCTAAGGTCTATGAAGAATTTTATCAATATAAGCATAAAGATAAACCGAATTTAAAAGCTTCCGTTTACGGACTCCCTGAATTATGCAGGGCCGAAATAAAAAAAGCGAAGATTGTCGCTAATCCGGGATGTTATCCGACGGCAGCAATACTGGCGTTAGCCCCGCTGGTGGCTTTGGGGCCGGTGGATTTTAACTCGATAATTATTGATGCCAAATCAGGCGTAAGCGGTGCCGGGAGAAAGAAAACCGAAGAATTCTTTTCTTCGCGAGACAAAGAGGATTTCAAGGCCTATAAGGTTGGAGTGCACCAGCATACCCCGGAAATCAATCAGGCGCTATCGAAGCTGGCGGGTAAAAAGATTAATGTAATTTTTGTGCCGCATCTATTACCGGTAAGAGCAGGAATATTAGAGACGATATATGTGCAGAAAATTCAAAATTCAAAATTCAAAATTCAAAAACCGGTTGATTTATATAAGAAATTTTATAAAAACGAACCTTTCGTAAGGATAAAAGCGCAAGGGGAATTCCCGGGATTAAAAGATGCGGTGGGCACTAATTTTTGTGACATTGGAATAATGAATAATCCTGACAGCGTGATTATAATTTGTGCTATCGATAATCTGATAAAAGGGGCTTCTGGCCAGGCAGTGCAGAATATGAATATAATGTATGGATTCCCGGAGACAATGGGGTTATTATAAACTCAAATGTCAAAATCCAAAACCAAGGTTTTGTCATTGGGTATTTGTCATTTAGATTTATTTTGAATTTTGAGCTTTGACCTTTGGTATTAAAATGAAGATACTTAAAAAAGCGATTCTACCTCTGGGTTTTAAGGCAAGCGGGATATCTTGCGGGATCAAGAAATCCGGTAAACCCGACTTAGCTTTATTTTTCTCTGAAATCCCCGCGAAAGCCGCTTGCGTATTTACAACTAATAGCATACTGGCTGCGCCGGTTGTTTTAAGTAAAGATTATTTGAGGATTAGCGATTCTTTTCAGGCGATTATCGCCAATAGCGCAAACGCGAATTGTTTTACCGCCAAGCAAGGGTTAAAAGACGCGCGAGAAACTTCGCAAGCTTTAGCCGTGGCGCTTGGGTTAAGGAAAGAGAATATTTTGGTTGCTTCAACCGGGATAATCGGCAAGAGGCTGCAAATTGATAAGATTAAATCCGGTATTCCCGAGTTAGTTAAAAAATTGTCCTCTGGGGGCGCCCATGAAGCTGAAAAGGCGATTCTGACTACTGATACTTTTGTTAAAGAAGTTTCAGTTAGGTTAAATATAGACTCAAAATCCATAATCATATGCGGGGTGGCTAAGGGCGCCGGAATGATCGCGCCGAATATGGCAACACTTTTAAGTTTTATTTTTACGGATGCCAACGTATCAAGGCAAGCGCTTAATCAGGCGTTGAAAGCGGCGGTAAAAGATTCTTTTAACTGTATAACCGTTGATGGTTGTATGAGCACGAATGATTCGGTTATGCTTTTGGCAAACGGAGCTAGCAAGAGCGCTTTGATAAGCAAGGGCAAAAATCTGGATTTATTTATCCAGGGCTTAACTATTGTTTGTCTGGAATTAGCCAAAATGATCGTTAAAGACGCAGAAGGCGCAAGCAAATTTATCAAGATAAAAGTCGCTTCCGCCAGAAATTACGCAGAAGCTAAAACAGTGGCATTGAATATAGCCAACTCCAGTCTTTTTAAAACAGCTGTCTACGGCCAGAATCCCAATTTCGGCAGGATCGCTGCCGCCGCAGGATCTGGCGGAATAAAGGTTAAGGAAGAAGATTTGAAAGTCAAAGTCAGTTCTCTAAAGAAGAAGGACATAGATGTTGAAGTTGCGTTGAATCAGGGTAAAGCAAGCGCTACAGTTTATACTTCGGACCTTACGCCCGAATATATTAAAATTAACGCGGAATATAATTAAGCGAGGACAAAGATGGATGAAGCAATCAGAAAGGCGGATGTATTAATTGAAGCCCTGCCGTATATAAAGAAATTCCACAAGAAAGTAATCGTCATAAAATACGGAGGAAGCATTTTAGGGGAAGAGAAGATCCGTAAAGGAGTTTTAGAGGATATTGTTTTCCTGAATTTTATGGGCTTAAAACCCGTATTGGTCCATGGGGGCGGCCCGAATATAAGCGACCGGATGCGGCATTCCGGTAAAAAGACCGAATTTGTGGACGGGATGAGGGTAACTGATGAAGAAACCTTGGCTGTAGTAGAAGAGGAACTGCAGGCTTTAAATGATATTATCATTAAGGAAATCTCGGAGCTGGGTGCAAAGGCCGTGGGGCTAAACGGAAAAGCCGGCCAGCTTATCCAAGCCGAAAAGAAAAAAGCAAAGGTAGATTTGGGGTTAGTCGGAGACATTACCGGGGTTAACTCTGAAATTATCCTGGAAGAATTAAAAAAAGACAGGATCGCGGTCATTCTTCCCATGGGCAGCTCCAAAGATAAAAAAACTTATAATGTCAACGCCGATGAAGCAGCTGCCAGCGCCGCCGGTTCTCTGGGAGCCGAAAAGTTTGTTTTGTTGACTAACGTCAAGGGAATTTTGCGTAACCCTGACGATCCGCATTCGTTTATCTCAACCTTGACTACCCAAGAAGCTAAAGGGTTGATTGAAGAGAAAGTTATCCAGCAGGGCATGATTCCTAAAGTCCAGGCTTGTATCGATGCTTTGGAAAAAGGCGTTAAAAAGACACATATAATTGATGCGCGTATCCCGCATGGGCTGCTGCTCGAAATATTTACGGATAAGGGAATTGGGACTGAGATTGTTCGATGAAAGATAATTTAATAATGACAAATGACAAAATTCAAAGCCCAAAATAAATTCAAAATCCAAATGTTAAATATCAAAACCAAGGTTTTGATATTGGGTATTTGTAATTTGTGCTTATTTTGAGTTTTGGGCTTTGACCTTTGACATTAACAGTTTTGTTTTAACCTATATTTACCTTAATTTAGCCAAAATAAAATGAAGCTAGAAGATATTTTTCAAGCCTACAAAGATTACATAATGCCTACTTACACTAAAGTTCCTCTGGTGTTCGTTAAGGGAAAGGGCTCTAAACTTTGGGATATCCATAATAAGGTATATTTGGATTTCTTTCCGGGCTGGGGTGTAGGTAGCCTTGGCCATTGCCATCCCAAGGTAATGCAGGCGGTGCGGGATCAGGTCTCCAAGCTTATTTTTGTTCCGAATAACTATTATCATATTCCGCAGGCAAAGTTAGCCAAGGAGATAGTTTATTGGTCGTATCCTGCCAAGGTGTTCTTTTGTAATTCCGGGGCAGAGGCCAATGAGGGGGCGTTTAAGCTGGCTAGAAAATTCGGCGCTTCGACTAAAATCAGCGCCGATGGTGAGCTTAGTCGAACCATCGGGCAAGGCAGATACGAAATCATAACTTTTGAAAATTCATTTCACGGAAGGACATTAGCGGCACTTGCTGCAACCGGGCAAAAAAAATATCAGGAGGGTTTTAGCCCCATACCGGAAGGTTTTAAGGCCGTTAAGTTTAACGATATTGCCGCGGTCGAAAATGCCGTCAATGATAAAACAGTTGCCATAATGCTTGAGCTTGTGCAGGGGGAAGGCGGAGTAAATGTCGCCAGTAAAGATTTTGTTTTGGCGCTTAAGAAATTATGCGACGAAAAGAAGTTATTGCTTATTGTAGATGAAGTCCAAACCGGAATTGGCCGGACCGGAAAGTTATTCGCTTATCAGCATTACGGTGTAACCCCGGATATAATGACTTTAGCCAAGGCCTTAGGAGGAGGTTTGCCTATCGGCGCAATGGTGGTTAAGAAAGAGATTGCCGATACTTTGGGTCCGGGAATGCACGCTTCGACTTTTGGCGGAGGGCCGGTTATAGCCCGTGCAGCCCTGGCTGTCTTTAAGGCTATACAAGAAGAAGGAATGCTTAAAAATGCTAACTTGATGGGAGAATATTTAGTTGCGAAGTTGAATGGTCTAAAAGGAAAATATTCTGTGATAAAAGAAGTGAGAGGGTTGGGTTTAATGGTTGGCGTAGAATTGAATATTGAGGGCAAGGCCATTGTTGAAAAATGCATCGAGAGAGGGCTTTTGATTAATTGCACGCACACAAAGGTTTTGAGGCTTATGCCGGCGTTGAATGTTTCGAAAAAAGAAGTAGATAAGGCGATAGCTATATTGAATGAAGTCTTAAAGGGAGTCAATATCCAATGATTCAATGTCGAATGAAATCCCAATTACTCAATGCCTCAATTGGAAGTTGGGATTTGGAAATTCATTCGTCATTGGGACTTGGAGATTGGGAATTGTCATGAATAAAGACCTGCTTACCATAAAAGATTTGACGACTAAAGAAATCGAAGAATTATTCAGCCTTACCGATAAACTAAAGAAAAATAAAGCTAAGTTTAATAAGGCTTTAGCCGGTAAAACCCTCGCGCTTGTTTTTCAAAAGCCTTCGAACAGGACTAGGGTGTCTTTTGAGGTGGGGATGTTTCAATTGGGAGGTAGCTCTTTGTATCTATCTCCGGGTGAGATAAGCCTGGGGGTTAGGGAATCTATCGCGGATGTTGCCAGAACTCTCTCTAGGTTTGTCGACGGAATAGTTTTAAGGACATTTGAGCATAAGAATTGCGAAGAGTTGGCCAAATTTGCCGCTATACCGGTAATTAACGGCCTCACGGACTTTTCGCATCCGTGTCAGGCGTTGGCTGATTTATACACGGTAAAGGAAAAATTAAAATTCCTCAAAGGTATTACTTTGGCCTATGTGGGAGATGGCAATAATGTTTGTAATTCTCTGCTTTTCGTTTGCGCAAAATTAGGCGTGAATATGAATGTGGGTAGCCCGAAAGGTTATGAACCGGATGCCTCGGTTCTAAGAGATTCAAGGGCCGTTGCAGAGACAATGAGAGCCGCGATTAACGTGTTTAATGACCCATTTAGCGCGGTTAAGAATGCGGATGTGATTTATACCGATGTCTGGACAAGTATGGGGCAGGAAGATGAAGCCAAGAAAAGAATAGAGGTATTCGAAGATTTTCAGGTAAATATGAATTTGATAAAATTAGCCAAGAGAGGTGTTTTGATTATGCACTGTCTTCCCGCGCATAGGGGCCAGGAGATAACCGATGAAGTAATCGAGAGTAGAAATTCGGTTGTATTTGATGAAGCCGAAAACAGGATGCATGTGCAGAAAGCGGTTTTAATAAAATTATTGGGGAGATAATTAAATGAAAAAAGTAGTGTTGGCGTATTCGGGTGGACTGGATACATCTTGTATAGTCAGGTGGTTAAAAGATAAGGGTTATGAGGTTATCTGTTTTATGGCGGATTTAGGCCAAGGTTTAGGCCAAGGGGAAGATCTGGGTGCCATAGAAGCCAGGGCTTTAGCTGCCGGAGCAAGCAAGGTTTATATCAAAGACCTGCAGGATGAATTCGTGGAAGAGTTTGTTCTGCCGAGTTTGCAGGCAAATGCCGTTTACGAAGGGAAATATTTATTGGCGACCGCTTTGGGCAGGCCTTTGATTGCTAAATATCTTGTTAGAATAGCCCATAAAGAAAAGGCTGATGCCGTGGCCCATGGCTGCACCGGTAAAGGCAATGATCAGGTAAGGATTGAAGTTGCCGCAGGCATTCTTGATTCCGGATTAGAAGTTCTTGCTCCGGTTAGAATTTGGGAATTCAAGTCGAGGGAAGAAGAGATAGAATATGCGAAAATGCGCAATATTCCTATAGATGTAACCAAGAAAAGACCGTATAGTATTGACAGGAATATTTGGGGAATTAGTATCGAAGCCGGCGTTTTGGAGGATTTGGCTCAGGAGCCTCCGGAAGACGCCTATATGATTACCAAAAGCCCGACTGCTCAAGTAAGTTATCCTAAATATATTGAGATTTATTTTGAAAAAGGCGTCCCGAAGAAAGTTGACGGGAAAACCTGTAAATTGAAGACTCTGATTAATAATTTAAATGAAATAGGCGGGTTACATGGCGTAGGCCGGTCAGATATGATTGAGAATAGGTTAGTCGGGATAAAATCCAGGGAGATTTATGAAGCGCCGGCAGCGACAATCTTGCATATAGCGCATAAAGAATTAGAGGCGCTTGTATTGGATAGGGAATTGGCGCATTTTAAAGATATTATATCGCTTAAATATTCGGAATTAGTCTATAATGGCCTTTGGTTTTCTCCTTTGAAAGAAGCGCTGGACAGTTTTGTAAAATCCACGCAGAAGAATGTCACCGGTTCGGTTAGGCTGAAGTTATTCAAAGGTAATTGTGTAGCCGTGGGCAGAAAATCCAAGAATTCGCTTTATAAGAAAGAACTTAGCACCTATGGCAAAGAGGATAAATTTGACCAGAAGCTGGCCGAAGGATTTATAAAACTGTGGGCTATGCCCTATAAAAGGTAGTTTCCCTTCGCAGAGCTCTGGGTGAAATAAACCAAAACGCCAGGGACTGGTTTATTTCAGGGGAATGCCATATAAGAGATAATAGGGAGTAGATAGCAGTTAGTATGTAGTAAGCAGGGAGAACAGGAGAAAAAATGGCGAAAAAGTTATGGGGAACCAGGTTCAGTAAGAAGACTAACTCGCTCACGGATAAATTTACTTCTAGCATATCTTTTGATAAAAGATTAGCCAAGTATGATGTATTGGGAAGCATAGCCCATGCTAAAATGTTGGGGAAGCAGGGAATAATTCCTAAGCTCGATAGCGCTGCGATTGTCAAGGGCTTGAATTCTATTTTGCAGGAGTTAAAGAATTCTGAATTTAAGTTTGACGCGGGCGCCGAAGACATCCATTCCAATATCCAGGAAGCGCTTTCTAATAAGATAGGCAATGCCGGCTCCAAGCTGCACACTGCCCGATCCAGAAACGATCAGGTAGCTTTGGATATGAAAATGTATGTTAAGGATGAAATAGATAATCTGAATGAGTTGATCGCGCAGTTGCAAAAGGCGATTCTTGAACTGGCTAAAAAGAATTCTAAAGCGATCATCCCCGGCTATACTCATTTACAAGTAGCGCAGTGTGTATTGCTGGCGCATCATCTCTTGGCTTATATCGAGGCTCTAGAGAGAGATAAGGAAAGGCTAAGCGATGCCAGAATGCGGCTTGATTCTATGCCTTTAGGTAGTTGCGCGTTTTCCGGAACCGGTCTTCCTATTGACAGGAATTATGTAGCTAAGGAGTTAGGTTTTAGAAATATAACCGCGAATAGCATTGATTCGGTCAGTGACCGGGATTTTATTATCGAGGTTCTAGCCAGTTTGTCGATTCTTTCAGTGCATCTTTCAAGGATGGCCGAGGATTTTATTTTATGGTCGACAAAGGAATTTAACTTCATCGATATTGATTTTTCTTTTTGCACCGGTTCCAGTATTATGCCGCATAAAAAGAATCCTGATATATTGGAATTGATTCGGGGTTCAGTCGGTAAAATTCAGGGTGATCTTTTAAACGTGTTAACTTTGATGAAAGGGCTGCCTTATTCATATAACCGGGATCTGCAATTGGATAAGCCGCCGCTTTTTGACGCGGTAGATACGGTTAAGGGAATTTTAGAGATTTTTGTCGCTTTGTTTGGAAATATCGTAATTAAGAAAGAGGCTGTAAACAGCCGGTTATCCGACGAAGCTTTATTTTCGGTCGATATTGTCGAATATCTGATAAAGAAAGGTGTTTCTTACAGAGAGGCCCATGATATTGTCGGAAGGATGATTAGGGACTGTTTAGACAAGGGAAAGGAAATATCCGGTTTAACCGAACTCGAATTAAAGAAATATTCCGGAAAACTCGGTAAAGATGTTAGGAAAATTTTAAACGCCCTTGCTTCGGTTAACCTAAAGTCATCTTCTGGCGGAACCAGTCCTAAGCTGGTAGCCAGACAGCTTAATAAGTGGCAAAAGGAATTAAAGTAACGAAAAGGAGAAAGAGAATAAATGCATGAATTTAAATATATCCGCAACCGGCTTTACTGCGAAAAAATAAAGGTAGCTGATTTGGCTAAAAGATTTGGAACCCCGCTTTATATCTATAGCTATAATACTTTAATTGGCCATTTTATGAAGCTAAGGGATGCTTTTAAATCCATTAAGCCGCTTATTTGCTATTCGGTAAAAGCCAATTCCAATCTGGCAATCTTAAAAGCATTGGTTGATAAAGGCTCCGGCCTTGATATAGTCTCCGGAGGAGAGCTTTTCCGGGCTAAGAAAGCGGGTTGTCCTGCGGAAAGGATAGTTTATGCTTCAGTAGGTAAAACCGCTTACGAAATTGAAGAGGCGATAAAATCGGGAATTCTGTTCTTTAATGTTGAGTCTTTTCCGGAGTTGAAGAATATCCAGCATATCGCAAGGCGCCTGAAAAAGCGGGTAAAAGTAGCTTTGCGGATAAACCCGGATGTCGAGCCCAAAACCCATAAATATATTACGACCGGCAAGCTTACCAATAAATTCGGGATAGATTTTGAAAACGCCAGGCGGATTATTTTATTGACAAGGGGTTTTTCGCATGTAGAGATTTCCGGGCTTCATATCCATATTGGCTCGCAGATTACTACGGGCGAGCCTTTTGTAGCAGCCATAACAAAGATAATTGGATTCATCCGGGGCCTTAGGCGCGAGGGAATAGTTTTAAAATATCTGAATATCGGCGGAGGATTGGGGATTGTTTACGATAGAGAAACGCCCCAGACAGCGGATAAATTTGCTGCCAGGATTTTACCTTTGCTAAAGAAATCCGGGCTTAAAATAATTATGGAACCGGGTAGGTTTATCGTAGGCAATGCCGGAATTTTAGTAACCAAGGTTCTTTACGTAAAAAATACGCCGAAAAAGAAATTCATTATAGTAGATGGGGGTATGAATGATTTGATTAGGCCGGCGTTGTATGAGGCGTATCACCAGGTGCTCCCCATCATAAAAGGCGGTGGTCAGGAAGGTGAAGCGGAAAAGGCGGATGTGGTTGGGCCAATCTGCGAATCAGGAGATTTCTTCGCTAAAGACAGGGTTTTGCCTTTAGTCGAAGAAGGGGATTGTTTGGCGGTGATGGGAGCGGGGGCGTATGGTTTCAGTATGGCAAGTAATTATAATTCCCGGCGCAGGCCGCAGGAGGTAATGGTAAATAGAGATAAGGTGTTTGTAATCCGTAAAAGAGAGTCTTACGGGGATTTGGTACATAACGAATTGATTCCTCGTAAAATTGGACAATAAGATGAAGAAGATAAAATTTACCAAAATGGTGGCAACGGGTAATGATTTCGTTGTTACTGAAGTCAGAAGTCAGAAGTCAGAAGTCAAAAATTTCAGTGATTTGGCCGAGAAGATTTGTAACCGGAAATACGGCGTAGGCGCAGACGGCCTGCTTGTTTTGGAGAAGTCGAAGAAAGCCGATATAAAAATGCGTATTTTTAACGCTGATGGCTCGGAAGCCGAAATGTGCGGAAATGGCGCTCGCTGCGCCGCCTTATATTTATCAAGCCAAAAGCCAAAAGCCAAAAGCCAAAAGCCAAAAATAGAGACCAAAGCCGGAATCCTCGATTCCTTGGTGAAAAAAGAAAACGTTAGGATAAAACTTACTTCTCCTTGCGGTTTAAAATTAGGCATTCCTGTATTGATAAATGGTTGCCGGCTAGAAATTAATTTTATCAATACCGGAGTTCCGCACGCGGTAATATTCGTGGAAGGTTTGGATAAGATTGATGTGGCAACTGTTGGAAGTCAAATTCGTTATCATAAGGAATTTTCGCCAAAAGGGGTAAATGTCGATTTTGTGGAAGCAGCAGGAAATGATTCAATAAATGTAAGGACCTATGAAAGAGGGGTAGAGGGCGAGACCCTGGCTTGTGGAACAGGAAGCGTCGCTTCGGCTTTGGTCTTCGGCCTGCTTACTGGCGACCTGACTCACCGTAGAATAAACGTCCGCACGCAAAGCGGTGAAATGCTCAGGATTTATTTTGATAAAAAGGTAAATAATTTTAGCAATGTTTGGCTGGAAGGCAAAGCGGAAATAGTTTATAAGGGGGAATATTATGTTTAGAGGCTCTATTGTAGCTGTTGTTACGCCCTTTAGAAATGGAAGGATTGACGAAAAGAAGCTTGGGGAGTTAATTGAATTTCAGATTAAAAATGGATCTAGCGGGATTGTTCCTTGCGGTTCGACCGGAGAATCCGCTACCTTGTCTTTTGAAGAACACGAAAGAGTAATTGAAGTAACTATCGGGCAAGTAGCGGGGAGGGTTCCGGTAATTGCAGGGACCGGGTCAAATTCGACCGAAGAGGCAATAGCTTTGACTAAGCAGGCAGTAAAGGCGGGTGTGAATGCGTCTCTGCAGATATCCCCGTATTATAACCGTCCGACGCAAAGAGGGCTGTATGAGCATTTTAAGGCTGTCGCCCAATCGGTGAAGATACCGATTGTGCTTTATAATATTGCCGGACGGACCGGAGTAAATATTGAGCCGGAAACAATGGCAAAGTTGGCTAATGATTGCAAAAATATTATTGCGGTGAAAGAGGCGTCGGGAAACCTGGATCAGATGTCGCGCATAAAAGCGCTTTGTCCGGATAATTTCGAATTAATTTCCGGGGATGACAGTTTGACTCTTCCGGTTTTAAGTATTGGCGGGACAGGGATAATTTCTGTAGCTGCCAATATCGTCCCCCGGGATGTCGCAGATTTAGTCGGCGCTTTTGAAAAAGGCGATATCGGGCGCTCCAGGGAGCTGCATTATAAATTATTGCCGTTAGTCAAAGCTTTATTCATTGAAACTAATCCTATCCCGGTAAAGACAGCGCTGGGGTTATTAGGGATGTGTGAACCGGATTTAAGGCTGCCGATGTGCGAAATGTTGCCTGAAAATCTGGAAAAATTAAGAAAAGCGCTAAGAGATTATGGGTTATTATAAAAGTAAAAAGTTAAAAGTAAAAACTTTAATGACAAATGACAAAATCCAAAGCTCAAATACCAAATACCGAAACTAATGTTTTGTTATTTAATATTTGTCATTTAGATTTATTTTGAATTTTGCGCTTTGGTATTTGGCATTAAAGTTTTTGATTTTTTAGTTGACGTAGCAGTTCTAGGGTCATTCATTATAAGAGAGGTGTTAGATGATTAAATTAGGCATAGCCGGTGTTTGCGGGAAAATGGGTCGGCGGATTTTCGAGTTAGCTTCTTCGGATAAAGATTTTGAATTGACCTTGGCTTTGGAAAAGAAAGGGACTCCGGCAATCGGAAAAGATATTGGTAAACTCAAGATTTCCTCAAGCATCGACGGGCTCTTTCTTACGGATGTATTCGTTGATTTTACTGTTCCCGAAGCAGCCGAGGCCACCTTGGATTATGTCGCAAAGTATAGAAAGGCCCTTGTTTTGGGAACCACCGGTTTAAGCGATCCTCAAATAAGGAAAATCGAAGAGATATCCCGGGTTGTTCCGGTTGTATTTAGCCCGAATATGGCTATCGGAGTGAATGTTTTATTTGAGATATTGCCGCAGATAGCTAAAAAATTAGGGCCGGATTATAGCATTGAAATAGTTGAAGCGCACCACAAAACCAAGAAAGACGCGCCTTCCGGGACAGCTAAGAAAATGATGGAAATTTTGAGTGAAGCTACCGGCAGGCAAATCCCGGCTCATGCAATCCGTCTCGGCGATATTGTCGGAGACCATACGATAGTATTCTGCGGGAATTCCGAGCGCATCGAGATAAAGCATCAGGCGCATTCGCGGGATTTATTCGTTTTGGGCGCGTTAAGAGCGGCAAAATGGATTTTTGGCAAGCCCGCGGGGTTATATTCTATGCAAGACGTTTTAAAATGATCAATATACAAGCCCCAATGACGAATGAATTAATCAAATCCCAAGTTACAATTGGGATATTGAGTAATTGCCTGTTTGCCGACAAGCAGGGGATTTCATTCGACATTCTGATTTGGTGATTGGATATTAAATAATAGGGGAATCTATGTTTAAGCTATCTAAAAAGTTGCAGGAATTGCCTCCGTACTTATTTTTAGAAATTGATAAAGCCAAGAGAAAGGCTCGCGCCCAAGGCCGTGATATTATTGATCTTGGGATAGGGGATCCGGATCAGCCTACTCCTAAGCATATAATCGAAGCGTTGCATCGCGCAGCGCTTGAGCCGGCTAACCACCGTTACGCCTTGGATCAAGGTATGCCGATTTTACGCCGCGCGATTGAAGGTTGGTATAAGCGCAAATTCAGAGTTAAGCTTGATCCTGATTCCGAAATCCTTCCGTTAATTGGTTCAAAAGAGGGGATCGCGCATTTTCCGCTGGCTTTTTTAAATCCGGGAGATTATTCTTTGGTTCCCGACCCGTGTTATCCTCCTTATAAAGGCGGGACAATCTTGGCCGGCGGTAAGCCTTATATCATGCCGCTTCTGGAGAAAAACGCTTTTCTTCCGGATTTAAAATCAATACCTTTGTCCGCGCGCAAAAAAGCAAAGATAATTTTTGTCAATTACCCTAATAATCCTACATCCGCTATAGCGCAGGATTCTTTTTATAAAGAGCTGATCGGTTTCGCTCATAAAAACAAAATTATAATTATCTCGGACCTTGCTTATTCGGAAATATGCTACGACGGATATAAGCCCAAGAGTTTATTGGAATTTAAAGGAGCCGGTGATGTGGTAGTGGAGTTTCATTCTTTATCGAAGACTTATAACATGACTGGTTGGCGGGTGGGTTGGGCCTGTGGGAATAAAAAATTAATATCGGCTTTGGCCAAAGTAAAATCCAATGTCGATTCGGGGATTTTTTCGGCTGTGCAATTGGCCGGTGCCGCGGCTCTCAATGGCCCCCAGGAACATGTCGAGCGCATGTGTTCTTTTTATCAGGAAAGGCGCGACGTGCTTATAAGGGGTTTGAATTCTTTGGGATGGTTGGCGCTTAATCCGAAAGCGACATTTTATGTCTGGATAAAAGTTCCTCAAGGCAGGGATTCAATAAAGTTCTCCGGGGAGCTTTTAGAGAAAGCTAATATTGTCGTAACTCCCGGAGTCGGTTTTGGAAAATACGGAGAAGGTTATATCCGTATGGCGCTTACTGTTGATAAGGACCGTATAAGAGAAGCTCTGGATAGGTTAAAAAATATAGATAATTTATGGTAATTTGTTATTTAAGTTTAGGTTCGAACTTGGGGAACAGGAAAAAAAACATCGGGCAAGCCATAAGAAAGATTAATCTCTTGAAAGATACAAAAGTTTTAAAGCAATCATCTATTGTTGAAACCGATCCCGTCGGAGGCCCGCGAAACCAGCCGAAATTCTTAAACGCCAGCCTTAAAATCAGCACCATCCTTTCGCCCTTAAAACTCCTAAAGAAGCTTAAAATAATCGAAAAAGAAATGGGGCGGGTAAAATCCGTGCGTAACGGCCCCCGGGTGATAGATTTGGATATTTTACTTTATGGCGATAAAGTAATCAGCAAAAAGAATCTCATTGTCCCGCATCCACGAATGTTTGCCAGGGATTTTGTAGTTAAGCCGTTAACGGAAATAATATGAAAATAATTAAAAACCCGTTGATTTTATCGAAATGCTCGAAGAATCTTAAATTAAAAGGTAAATCCATCGGTTTTGTCCCGACTATGGGAGCTTTGCACGAGGGGCATTTGAGTTTGATTCGTAAAGCCCGGGAAGAAAACGATGTGGTTGTGGTCAGCATCTTTGTAAACCCTGCCCAGTTTGGCCCAAAAGAGGATCTGAGGAAATATCCCCGTCCGTTAAAGGCGGATTTATCGCTTTGTAAAAGCGCAGGAGTTGATTATGTTTTTTCTCCCGGGGTAAATGATATGTTCGGAGAAAGTTTTTCTACCTATATAGATGTTAAAACCTTAAGCGGGGTATTTTGCGGAAAAAGCCGTCCCGGGCATTTTCGGGGAGTTGCTACAATAGTTGCCAAGCTTTTTAATATTATCCGTCCTGATACCGCTTATTTTGGGCAGAAAGATGCCCAGCAGGCAATTATAATCAAGCGGATGGCCGGGGATTTAAATTTTCCGGTTAAAATAAAGGTTATGCCGATTGTCCGTCAGGAAGACGGGCTGGCGTTGAGTTCGCGTAACGTCTATTTAAAATCGCGGGAAAGAAAGAGCGCCCTGGTTTTGCATAAATCATTGAAGCTGGCCGAACTTTTAATCGGGAATGGGGCGGTAAACGTATCCGTGATTATTGATAGAATGCGCAGGCTTATTTTAAAAGATAAAGCTGCCAGGATAGATTATATCGCAATTGTCGATCCTAAAAACCTGGAGCCGCTTAAGAAGATATCCGGAAGGTGCCTTATTATTTTAGCTGTATGGATTGGTAAAACAAGGCTGATAGATAACGGGATGGCCGATGCGTAAAAATCCATTTGTCGTATATTTTCTGGTTTTTATTTTATTTTGCGCGACAGGATTTTGTTCTTATTCCAATTCTGTTAAAAACGGGTTTGTTTACGACGACGAGGATATAATTGTGGGGAATGTTTTTATTAAACACGCCAAATATTGGCCGCGTCTTTTTAAAAGCGATATTTTTCCTAATACCATAGATGCGCCCAGGTATTATCGTCCTCTTCCGGTGTTGACTCATGCCTTGGAGTATCGTTTTTGGGGATTAAACCAGCGCGGGTATCATTTTGACAATATTCTTTTGCATTGTTGTAACGCTTTCCTGCTGTTTTTTCTTGTTAATATGCTTTTCGGTAGTTTCAGGCTGGCTCTTTTGACCGGTATTTTTTTTACGATTCATCCAATACAAACCTCCTGTGTGGATTGGATTGTATGCAGGGACAATTTGCTTTTTTCGTTTTTCGGGCTGTTGAGCGTGATTTCTTATATTTTATACATAAAACTCGGGAAGGGGTATCAGTATATATTAACACTCATATTTTTTGCTTTGAGCCTTTTATGTAAAGATGCCGGCTTTTTGTTCATTCCGCTGATTATCCTTTGCGTAATTAAATATAATAAGAATGTATCCGTTTATATAAAGAAAATATGGCCGTTTTTATTAATTTTATCCGTATTCCTATTGGTAAGGGTTTTTCTAGTAAATGCTTCCCTTGATATAAGCAGATACGGCCGTTTTGATTTAGGCTTCGGGCTTAATTTGCTTAATTTTTTCAATATTATATTGCGTTATTTAAATCTGTTAATTATACCGATAAATCTCCATGTTGGCCGGTTGACGCCTTTTCTGGATTCATTTTCCGGTTTGCAGGTTTTCTTCGTTATATCCGGGGTTCTGGCGCTGGCTTTTCTGTTTATTTGGAGCCTGATAAAGAAGAAAGAGATTTTTTGGTTTGGGACAGCCTGGTTTCTTATCCTGCTGGCCTTTGTTTTTAAAGCTATGTATATAAAAGCTCCTTCTGGAGCCTTTATGTCGGAGTTATGGCTCTATTTGCCGTCTGCCGGATTCTTTCTTATAGTGGCTTACTTATTGCTTAAGTTGTTTGATAAGCATAAAGCCGTTTTTATTGTCATAGTCCTGTTTATATGTTTTTCCTGGATAGCGTTGTCAATCTATAACAACAGATTTTGGAAAAACAACCGAGTTCTTTTTGAAAACGCGTTACGTTTTTCGCCGCGCGCCAATGATTTAAGGTTGAATCTTGCTTATGCTTATATGAAATCGGGAGACTATTCGCTGGCGCAGAGAGAATTTACCAAAGTATTGGAGCAGGATCCGGCAGAGGCCAGGGGAATGGGAGATTTCTATTATAAAAAAGGCAGCCCGGATTTGGCGCTCGAGATGTACAACCGTTCATATGAGTTGAAAGCTGACCCGATTGCGTTGAATAATATGGGCGCAATTTATGGAAGCCGCGGAGAGAGTGAAAAGGCGTTTCAGGCTTTTCTTGCCGCTTTAAAATTGAACAAGAGTTTACATTTAACTTATGCTAATTTAGGATTGTATTATTTGGGTAAACAGCAATATAATGAAGCAAGTTGTTACTTATCGAAAGCTGTAGATTTGAATCCTGCGAGGAGCGATTATTCCGTTAAACTTGGCATTGCTTATGTCTCGCAAAACTTGTTTAGCGCTGCCCAAAAATGTTTTCTTCAGGCATTAGAGATTGATCCGGATTCAAAAGAAGCTTTGTTGAACCTGGGAAATATTTACTCGATTCAGGGAGACTTGAAATCAGCGGTTTATTATTGGCAGAGAGCTTTGCTGTTAGATCCGGATAATGCGGTTTTAAAGAATGCGATAAGCAAGGCAAAGGCATTGATAGGAAAATAGTTTGAAAATGAGAAAAAAGATAATCGGCATAGTTGGCTGTGGAGCGATAGGCAGTTCTTTGACAAAGGCAATCGTTAAGGATTTTGCCAAAGAGGCCAAGCTTTGCGGTCTTTATGATTTGGATAAGCATAAAGCCGAAATTTTATCCAGAAAATTGTCCGGGAAGCCGGGTTTGGCAGTGGACAGTTTAGGGCGGATTATCCGGGAATCCGAGTTGGTAATCGAAGCGGCTTCGGCAAATGTCTCTTGGAATATTGCCAGAGCGGCTTTGTCCAGCGGCAAGGATGTTATGATTATGAGCGTAGGCGGGGTATCGGGGCGTCTTAAGCAACTAAGGGCTTTAGCCGGAAAGAATAATTCAAGGGTGTATATTCCCAGCGGAGCCCTTTCCGGGATTGATGCGGTAAAGGCCGCGCATGCCGGCAGAATTGATAAAGTAATTCTTACTACCACTAAAAATCCGCTTTCCTTCAAAGGGGTAAAATATATTGTGGATAAAGGAATAAAATTGGATAAAATTAAGAAAGAAACCGTGTTATTCTCCGGTAAGGCCAGGGATGCGGTTAAATATTTCCCTCAAAATATAAACGTTGCCGCTGTTTTAAGCTTGGCAGGAGTAGGGGAAAGTAAAACGCTGGTAAAAATAATTGCTTCTCCTGGAGTCAGCCGGAATACGCATGAAGTCAGGGTAGTGTCTCCGGCGGCAAATATTTTTACCCGCACGGAAAATGTCTTGCATCCTGATAATCCTAAGACCAGTTTTCTTGCGGTTTTATCCGCGGTGGCGATGCTAAAGCATATTTTAGAGCCGGTGGTAATAGGGACCTGAAAAAGAGTATTGAGTGATGGCCAAAAAGTAAGGTTAAAAGTAAAAAGTGTAATGACAAATGAAAAAATTCAAAGCACAAAATAAATTCAAAATCAAAATTACAAATGTCAAAACCAAGGTTTTGTCATTTGGATTTTGTCATTTAAATTTATTTTGAATTTTGTGCTTTGTCATTTGTCATTAAACTAAATAACCAGTTTTAAGTTGCGGTTCACGCGCATAGTTCAAAAATTCTTAAACGAGAGGGGGTGAATACGAAAATGGCAGAAAAAATAGCGAAGTTGGGAGTAAAGAGGCAGAAGGGATTCCTCTATTACATTGACAAGCAGGGTGATGTTTCCTGCGCCAAGATGGCTAGAGGCTCTAAAAAAGGAGGCAGTCCCAAAAAAGTAGCTAAATGCGGTATCAAGAGAAAAGAAGGCTACCTTTATTTCTTGGATAAGCAGGGTGATGTTTCCTGCGCCAAGATGAAAAGAGGCGGCAAGAAGAAAAAGAAATAATCTAAGGAAAAACAAGGGGACGGTTCTGTTTTCTCAAAAAGAACGGAACCGTCCTTCATTTATGTTATAATAATTCCATGCTGGAAGGCAAGAAAATCATAGTAGTGATGCCCGCTTATAATGCCGAACAGACTATAGAGCGGACTTATCTGGATATCCCCAGAGGTTTGGTTGACGAAATATTAGCCGTAGACGACCACAGCCGGGATAACACCGTGGAGGTCTGCCGCAAGCTTGGCGTGCAGGTTATTGCGCACGAGAATAACCGCGGCTACGGGGCAAACCAAAAAACTTGTTATGAAGAAGCCCTGAAAAGGGGAGCGGATATAGTTATTATGCTTCATCCCGACTATCAGTATCCTCCAAAATTGATAAATGCGATGGCTAGCCTGGTGGCTTCAGGAATGTTCGATGTTGTTTTAGGTTCAAGAATACTTGGGGGCATGGCTCTTAAAGGAGGCATGCCTATCTATAAGTATATTTCTAACAGGTTTCTCACTTTTTTCGAAAACATGGTTTCCGGGGCTAAGCTGTCCGAGTATCATACGGGTTACAGGGCGTTTTCCCGGCAAGTCTTGCTTAATCTGCCGTTATTGGAGAATTCCGATGATTTTATTTTTGATAATCAAATGCTTGCTCAAATAATCCGTTTTGGGTATAAAACAGGCGAGTTAACCGCGCCTTCCCGGTATGCCAGCGATTCTTCCTCAATCTCCTTTGGGCGAAGCATAGTCTACGGTTTCGGAGTAATCGGAACAAGTTTGGCTTTATTTATGGATAGATTAAATTTAGTTAAATTTTCAATATTCAATCCCAATGGCCGCAAAATCGAATTATAGGCTGATTCTGTTTTTGATGCTCGTGGTAGCCGTTACGCTGGTTTCCTTTACTCTTAGAAACATTCGTTTTGCCTCAAGCGCGGACGAAGGTTATTATTTTAGGTATGCTTCTTTTATAGCTCAAAAAGGCCTGTCCGGATTCGGCGCGCTTTTTGAAAATTACCTTGAAAACCAGCAGTTTTGGCTTTATCCCAATCCACTGCGTGTTGGTTTCATTACCTTATCGGCGATTTGGTTTAAGGTAGCCGGCGCTTCATTTATGAACTTAGCCTATCTTTCTTTGATCTTCTACGCGTTCTTTCTGTTTGCTTCATATTGTTTCTCGAGGAAATATTTGGGAGAGAAGCTGGCTTTGCCTTTTGTAATACTTCTGGCTTCTTCTCCGATACAGCTGGCTATGAGCAGGCGCGCGTTGATGGATAGCGCGGTAAACTTGTTTTCATCTTTATCGATATGGCTATTCTGGGGTTTCCTTAAAAAACGAGGTTGGTTAAAATTAACCATTTTTATTGCCGTATATTCTTTTAGTATCCTTGTTAAAGAGACTATAATTCTTTTAACTGTTCCATTCCTGATTTTGTTATTGATTGAAAGGTTTGTTTATAAGAATAAAGTCAGTGTAAAATATTTTTTAGCGGTATTATTGCTTCCACCGTTTATCGCTCTCTCGGTTTATGCGCTTTTAGGATGCCTGCCTTTTGTATTCGATACCGTAAGGATAATTTTAAGTTCCCCGCAGGCCAATTCTTACGCGATTTCGTTCGGCTCCGGCCCGTGGTACCGTTATCTAATTGATTATATGCTTCTTTCTCCCTGGGTTGTCATCTTGGCAACCGGTTTTATTTTTTATTTTTTCCTGAACAAGGAGAACAATGAGCTAGTCGTTTATTTTGCGGTTATATTCGTGTCCAGTTTTATCCTGTTCGATTTCTTTACCAAAAATTTGCGCTACGTAATGATTTTGGACATGCCGTTACGTTTATTTTCGCTGCTTATGTTAAATATCATTGCCAATAAATTCTTCGGCCGGGCGGCAGCTGGTATGGTTCTTATTTTGACAATAACACTTGCTTTCTTCGATTGCCTTAACTTTTACCATTTATTCGTCCAAAGCAGTATATATGACCCGATGAGCTTCTTCCTGTTTAGGGCCCAACACTTAATTCCTTTTAAGTAATAATATAATGCAGAGTGAATTTATCGATATTCGCGGAGCCAAAGAGCACAATCTTAAGAACATAAGCCTAAAGTTGCCCCGTAATAAGCTTATAGTAGTTACTGGTTTATCCGGCTCGGGGAAATCCAGCCTTGCCTTCGATACTGTTTACGCCGAAGGCCAGCGCAGGTTCGTTGAAAGCCTTTCCAGTTATGCCCGTCAGTTTTTGGAACAGCTCCAGAAGCCGGATATAGAGTATATCTCCGGTTTGTCTCCTACAATAGCCATTGAGCAGAGGTCTGCCGGCAGTAACCCCCGTTCGACGGTAGCGACCCAGACGGAAATTTACGATTACTTGAGATTGCTTTTTGCCAGGATTGGAAAGATATTTTGTTATCAGTGCGGCTCTCCAATAGAAAGGCAAAGTTCGCAGGAAATTATTGAAAAAATTCTATCTTTACCTGCGCAGACAGATATCCTTATACTCGCTCCGCTTGTTAGGGGGAGAAAGGGCGAGTATAAAGATGTGTTTAGCGGGATCCAAAAATCAGGATTTGTAAGGGCGCGCGTTGATGGAAAGGTTTATGAGTTACCCCCAGATTTAAAGTTAGCTAAGTACAAAACGCATAATATAGAAGTTGTGGTTGACCGGCTCACTATTAAGGCAGGCGTCAAAAACCGGCTGACTGATTCGGTTGAAACAGCGCTGAAGGTTGGTAAAGGAATTGTAATAATAAGCGCTAAAGAGGATATGGTTTTTAGCGAACAATACGCCTGTTCCAAATGCGGAATAAATTACGCTGAAGTTGAGCCGCGCATTTTCTCATTCAACTCTCCGTATGGCGCCTGTCTTGAATGCAATGGTTTAGGGACAAAGATTAAGTTTGATCCGGATTTGGTCATCCCTGACCGGAGTAAGTCCATAAATGAAGGGGCTATTAGTCCGTGGAAAAGAGGCGGAAGAGGTTATATTCTCTATTACCGCTGGCTTATCCGCCAGTTAGCTAGAGAATTGCGTTTTGATTTGGATACGCCGTTTAATAAATTATCCAAAGAAAACCAGCGGGCGATTCTTTATGGTTCGGAAGAGATTATCGGCAGTAAGCCGTATGAAGGAGTTATTCCGCATCTGGAAAGGCTCTTCCGCGATTCCGATAGCGATTATCTGAAGGAAGAGATATCCAGATTTATGTTAAGTTCAGCTTGTCCTGCGTGTAAGGGGGCTCGGCTTAAAAAAGAGAGTTTGGCAGTCAGAATCAACAAAAAGAATATCTGGGAAGTTGCCCAAATGTCCATCAAAGAAGCGTATAATTTCTTCAGTAATTTGGCGCTAAACCCTAAAGAAAAGCTAATTGCGCATCAGGCTTTGAAAGAAATAACCCAAAAATTGCAATTTTGTATCGATGTGGGTTTGGATTATCTTACCCTGGATAGAAAAAGCGCGACTTTATCCGGAGGAGAAGCGCAGAGAATTCGCCTGGCTACTCAGGTTGGTTCAGGCTTAGTTGGAGTTTTGTATGTGTTAGATGAACCAAGTATCGGCCTGCATCAGCGGGATAACGATAAACTGTTGGATACCCTTAAGTCATTAAGGGATTTGGGGAATACTTTACTTGTGGTTGAGCATGACGAATCAACTATACTTAATGCGGATTACATTGTAGATTTAGGCCCCGGAGCCGGCAGAGCCGGAGGAGAAGTGGTTTTTTCCGGCACAAAAGAAGAACTTCTGGGAGATGGGCATTCTTTAACTGCCAAATATTTGCGCAGGGAATTAAAAATAGATTTACCTAAAATAAGAAGAAGCTGGAAGGACAAGAAGTTCTTGGAGATAAAAGGCGCCCGGGAACACAACCTTAAGAATATTGATGTAAAATTTCCTTTGGGTACCTTTATCGGAGTTACCGGAGTGTCCGGTTCAGGCAAGTCTACTCTTATCGGCGATATATTGTTTAAGGCTTTGGCGCAGAAACTTTACAAGTCCAAAGAAAAACCCGGATTATTCAATAAAATCGCGGGAATAGAGTTTATTGATAAGGTGATTGTTGTGGATCAGTCTCCGATAGGAAGGACGCCCCGATCAAATCCGACTACTTACACCGGAGTCTTTGGTTGTATTCGTGATATTTTCAGCCAGCTTCCTGAAGCCAAGGTTCGCGGGTATAGGCCGGGCAGATTTTCTTTTAATGTTAAAGGAGGCCGTTGCGAAGCCTGTATGGGTGATGGAATTAAAAAGATTGAAATGCATTTCTTGCCGGATGTGTATGTCAAATGCGATATATGCAAAGGCTTAAGGTTTAACGAGGCGACCTTAGCTGTAAAGTATAAAGGTAAATCTATTTCTGATGTATTGGAGATGACCGTAGAAGAAGCGCTGGAAGTGTTCAATAACATTCCAAAAATACATAATACACTTGCTTATTTATATGATGTTGGTTTAGGGTATATCCAGATGGGCCAATCCGCGACAACTCTTTCCGGAGGAGAGGCCCAGAGAATTAAGCTTTCCAGTGAATTAAGCAAGCGTGCGACAGGCAATACTCTCTATATCCTTGATGAGCCGACTACAGGCCTGCATTTTGCCGATATAGCCAAACTGATTGATGTTTTGCAGAGGCTGGTCGATAAAGGCAATACCGTTATTGTCATTGAACATAATTTAGAAGTGGTTAAAAGCGCAGATTTTATTATTGATTTGGGCCCGGAAGGCGGGGATAAGGGAGGAGAACTGATTGCTTCAACTAGCCCCGAAGAGCTCATTAAGAATCAAAGATCATATACAGGAAAATATCTTAGAAAATATTTTGAAGAACAATGAGATTTAATGACAAATGACAAAATTCAAAATTCAAAATAAATCCAAAGTCCAAATGTCAAATATCAAAATTAAAGTTTTGTCTTTTGTGTTTTATGCTTTGTCATTATTTTGTGCTTTGAATTTTGGTATTTGTCATTTATCTTACGCTGGTGAATCAGCCAAAGAGGAAGAGACTATTTTTATGGCCCAAAAAGCCTATGAGGATGGTTATTATGAAGTAAGCCTTGGGTTGTTAGGGCGCTTTTTAAAGAATTATCCGGATTCTCCCCGGAGAATTGAAGTGAATCTGTTGATTGGCGAATGCTATTTTCATCAGGATAAACTAGCCCTTGCCTTGGCCAAATTTAATGAACTATTGGAGAACCCCGCAGCCAAATCCGTAAAAGACAGCCTTTATTACTGGATTGCCGAAGTCAATTTTAAGAAAAACGATTATCCCGAGGCAATTTCTTATTATGACAAGATTATAAAAGAATTTCCCGTTTCTTCTTATGCGCCAATCGCGTATTATTCTTTGGGATGGTGCTTGTTCCAAGAGCAGAGATTTAAGGAAGCGTTGCATTTTTTTACTGTCCTGAACAAGAAATACCCCAGCGAGCCTCAAAGTAAAGATGCCGCGCTTAAAATTATAGAATGTCTATATAACTTGAAGGAGTATTCTTCTTTAATCGATAAAATTGACCTGGCGATCAAAGAGTTTTCCAAAGATACCCTTAAAGTGTCCTATCTTTATTTTTATTTAGGCGAGGCTAACTATTATCTGGGGAATTTTATCGGTTCGGTAGAAGCATATTCCAAGGTTTTGTCCGGTAATCCGGATGATAAACTAAATGCTTTGGCTAAGCTTGATTTAGGTTGGGCGTATCTTAAATTAAAACGGTATAGAGATGCCGAAGATATTTTTTCGGGGATAAAACAGGAGAATCTGGATAGGCGAAACCGGGAAATCTTTTTGTTGGGGAAAGCTATGTTATTGATGGAAACCAATCGTATAAATCAGGCCAAGAGATCATATGAAGAATTGTTGGGTTTGGCAGGAGACCCTTTGATTATCCTCCAGGGGCTGATGGGCAAAGCTGATGCTGCGTACAGTTTAGCGGATTATTCCGAGGCTTCAAAATCCTATCGCCAGGCTTTGGCTAGAATCAACCCGAAAGATAAGAGCATAGGACAGGTTGTGGATAAATTATATTATAGCTTGGGTAAATCATTGTTGAATGAAGGCAAAGCTATGGAAGCCGTGGAAGAATTCAGGAAGGTTGTTGATTCGGGTTGCGATGATGCGTTTAAAATTAACGCCCTTTGCCAGATAGGAGATGCGTATCAGGAGGAAGGAAACTATGGGAAGGCGCAAGAAACATATAATCTTTTCTTGGAGAGATATCCGGATTCTTCCTGCAGCGATTATGTTTTATGCCAGCTAGGTTCGGTTTATTTGAAAGACGCCAAGATTGAAGAGGCGATTTCAAGCCTCAAGACGCTGGAAAAAGAATTCCCTTCTTCCAATTTTCTTGATGATGCTGTTTATACGCTCGGTTTGGCTTATTTCAGTAAGCAGGATTATAATTCGGTCAAGATTGCTCTTAAAAGGTTTCGGGATGATTTTAGCGGTAGCGAAATAAGGCCTAAAGCTCTGTATCTCTTAGGGAACAGCTTCTATAATTTGAGAGATTATGTTTCGGCTGCTCAGGCATTCAAAGAAGTTTCCAGATTGGGAGCGGGTGATATTGAGTTGATTCAGAAAGCCGAATATGGGCAGGCGGATTCCTTGTATCAAATGGGTAAGAATGAAGAAGCGCTGGCGAAGTTCAAAGCCCTGCGTTCAAAATACCCCGATTCCAGCTTTACTCCCGATATCATATGGTGGTTAGGGATTTACTATTACCAGCATAAAGAATTTGATTTGGCAGCCCGCTATTTTCTTTCTCTTATACAGGATTTTCCCAAAAGCGGCTTATTGCCAGATGCCTATTACGCTTTAGGTCTTGCTTATATAGATGGGGCAAAAAATAAAGAAGCGCTGGATTGTTTTAGAAAAGCCGTTAGTTCTAATAAAGCGGATATCAAGTCAAAAGCATCCGTTGCTTTGGCAGAGCTGTTTTTTAAAACCGGAGATTATAGTAACGCTTTGGATTGTTACCACAACAGCCTGAATGGAGCGCTCTCCAAAGACCAGCCGGGGTTGCACCTTAAGATAGCCGAGATTGAAGAAGCCAGAGGTAATTTTGATGATGCCATGAAAGAGTATGTAGAGGTAACTAAGTTGTCGAATGCAAGCGATAGGGTTACTATTACGGCTCTTTTCAGATTGGGTAGAGCTTATGAAGACAGAGGTAATTATCAGGAAGCCATAAAGGCTTACGCAAGAATATCTAATATGGATTTGCCTGAATCCAAATACGCCGAAGAACGGATTAATCAGCTTAAGGCGCTGGATAAGTAATTCTGTAATTTTCCATAGGTACATTATATTTTAGTTGCGCGAACTGGTTGTGTGTTGTGAGGCGGGACAAAGAATAGATAGGTAAATAATAGTTGACAGGGACTACAGTTATTATAAAATGAATTTCTGGAGGGGAAAATGATTACAGAAATCGGTATAGTTGCCGGAGATATATGGCATTTTTTGGATCAGCGCCACGAAGTTACCTTGACTGAATTGGTTAAGGGTATAGATAAGAACCGGGACAATGTCCTTATGAGCCTTGGTTGGCTTGCCAGAGAGGGTCATGTGCTTCTGCAGCAAGCCGGTAGCGATTATAGGATATCTTTAAGAAAAGATGCCTGATTCTAAAGATACTCGCAAAGGCGTAGTATTGCTTATCGTTTTGGCAACTATTTTGGTGGTGGCTGTTTTAGCAGGTGTTATCTTGGGTATAATAACCAATCAGTATAGATTGAGCCACCATAACACAAGCAGAATCAGGGCTTATTATGCGGCTAAGGGCATAATGAATTATGCCCAGGATATGCTAAGAAAAGGAACTTGGACTATTGATGCGGCTAACAATAAATACGCCTGTTTTCAGAATAAAGGTTGTATAGATAGCGTAAATAACGATTTTCCTATAAGTGATGATGTGGACATCCCATATAAAGTCCAAGTTACTATTTTTCCCCTGAATAATGCTCCTGATAGTTCCAGCTTAAGCGGTAAGGTAACTCAGCTCAAGATAAAGGTTGATTACACTTATACTCCGTAAAGTTCCTGCTTTAATGAGTAAATTCCGGTAAGTCTATAATAAAATAAGTAATAAAGAAGAGGGGACGAGAAAGTGGCTCGTCTCCTCTTCTTTATTACTAGCGGTAAGTATAAGTAAGTATAAGAAAAAAAACACTTGACAATATAAGCATCTTATGTTTTAATTAAGTTCCTTATTGGTTATTATAGAATAAGGAATAAAAATGAATAGACTTATAGATATCGATGAGTTGGCGGATTACTTGAAGTTAAAGAAGCAGACCATCTATAATTGGTTGAGCCAGAGAAAGATTTCCGGTATTAAAGTAGGAGGAGTCTGGAGATTTGACCGCAAGGATGTAGATAGCTGGCTTCAAAGCAGCAAGCGTCAATCTATGTCTCCGGCCAACGGGAAGCAGCCGGGCGTGTCTAAAGCGGGAGCAGATCAATGAGTGAGTTAGGTATATATTTCGGTTCCGATTTAATTGATGTTGCTGAAGTCAAAGGGAAGAAGCTGTTGAATAACCTGCAGATTCCCCTTTTGGGAGTAGCCGGCAATGAGTTGGAAGAAAAGATACCTACCGAAATTAAGCTAGTCGCTTCCTTTAATGACGCCTTCAGGAGGCATAGAATTGAAGCTAAGGAGGCTTGCCTTTGTCTTTCGGGCAGAGATTTGATTATCAGGACTTTCGAGATTCCGGTTCTGCCTAAAAAAGAATTACAGAGCGCTATAATCTTCGAAGCCAAAAAATACATACCTTTTAAGGTAGAGGAGCTTATTTCGAGTTATCAGGTCGAACTGGATAAACTGAGCCGTATAAATACAGTTTTGTTTATCGGTATCAAAAAAGATGCTTACGATAAATACTTCTCTATTCTTAACCAGTTGCATATAAAAGTAAGTTCGATTGAGTATTCCGGATTCAGCATTTCAAGGATATTGAGACTGTCCGGAGTCAAGGATGGCGGAATAACAGGAATACTCTGTTTTGATTCCAATGCCCAGAACGAAATTAACTTTACCGTTTTAGACAACGGTTTTCCGTTGTTTAGCCGCGACATAAACTTGTCCAGCGTTGTCCCGAATGATTTGGATTTTTCCACTGTTTCCGCGCCGTTATCATTAGATAAGCTTAAAGCGGAAGTGCGGGTATCTTTGGATTATTACCACTCTAAATTTCCTGCCAAGCCTTTGAAAAATATGTTCGTGATTTCCGGTTTTGACTGGTGGAAAGACCTGGAAGCTTTTATAAATGATCTGGGTTTATCCGGTAAGTTTATCGATATTTCCAAAATACTCAGCAAACCTATGGTATTTTCTTCCGGTTTTGTCAAGAGCTACGGCGCAGCAATCTCCAGGGCTCTTCCTACAAAAATACGGCTTAATTTGATTGAAAGTTGGAAGAAGGATGCTAGGTTAAAAACCGATGCCAGCCTGGATTTGGTGTCTTTGATTAAGGATGTCAGATTTGATTTTCGCGTGATTACCGTTGCTGTTTTAATTTGCCTTGGAGCTTTTTCCTATGGAATCTTTCGGTCTCATTCGTTAAATCAGGCCTTAAACTCTGTAATTGGCAAAAGAGTGGCTGTTGCCAGGGTTAATCCCGAATCAAATTATGAAGAACTTACCGGCATTGTCCTGAAGCATAAGGAAACATTGGATAGTTTTGATTACCTTGTCAGGAAACAGTTATATGTCACGGAAGTCCTAGGGGTTATTCCCCGGATAATCCCCAAAGGAATATGGCTTACGAAATTTGCCATGGAAAAAAAAGATAAATTGGTTGAACTGGTGTTGGAGGGTATGAGTTATTTGGGCGACAGCAATGACGAATATCAAGCGGTAAATGATTTTTATAACGGTTTAAAAGAAAGTCGGGAGTTCGCCAAATATTTCAAAGATATAAATATAGTTTTTATCGATCATACCCAGTTTGACCGGGCAATGGTCACTACATTCTTGATATCTTGCAAAGCTAATAAAGAGGCAAAGTGAGATGATTAAAATAGAGCAGGTTGACAGGTATAAGAATTTGATTGTAAACATAGCTATAATCATCGCGGCCTTGATCATAGCTCATAATATTTACAATGCTAATCTTGTTGCCGGAACAACTCTAAAAACCAAGATAGGCGAAGAGGAAAAGAAAAACCTTGAGTTGGAAAAAATAGGCGGGATGGAGAAAAAGATAACTGCTTATAAGAAATTGTTTCCCGGCAAGGAAGCGGGCGCGGTTATGAATGACATTGTTGGTATCGCCAAAATTTCAAAGGTGGAAGTTTTGTCTGTCAAGCCTTTGCAGGGAGAAATAAGGGGCGATTATCTTAAGAATAGTTTTAGCGTTAGCGTTAACGCCTCGAATTACGACGATTTGGCTAAATTCATTAATGCGCTGGAAACTTCCCGCAGTTTTTACATGATTGATGGCATGGATATAAACAGGAAGGATGTCCAGGATACCAGTAAATTGACCGTTAACTTGCGGATGAGCTCGATTACCGCGAAAGTCAAATAACAAAAATGCAAAAGGCCTTTATTGTAATGATTAGTTCGCTGTTTAAGAGCCGAGTTTTCACCGGCAGGGTTCGGATTTTGTTTCGGGGCAGCCTTAAGTTGGTTTTCGGGCTGGGCGTATTTTTGACGGGCGTTTTTTCTTCGGAATCATTCGCCGAGTCGAAATTTGATTTTGTTCCGCCAAAAACGCTTGAAGCGGATGAAGCGGTCAAGAAAGGTTCGATTCCTGAAAATAGCAATAAGAATGAAGAGATTGTTCGTCCGACAATAGTATATTCTAGCCAAGGGTTAAGAGATCCTTTTAAGCCTTTGGTAACAAAAGAAAGCGAAGGGGGCGTCAAGAAGAATATGCAGAAAGAAATCCCAAAAGAAACCAGGCCATTGCCTGAGATGAAAGTGCAAGGACTGCTTTGGGGAGGAGCTTTCCCTCAAGCTATTATAAATAACAAAGTGGTAAAAACAGGGGATATGATAGGAGAAGTAAAAGTTGCGGAAATAAGTAAAGAAGGTGTAACCGTTATTTTTTCCAATATGGAATATAAATTGTCTTCTCCGGCTCTAACGGGTCTGCAGCATAAAGCTAAAATATAAAGGAGGAACCATGAAAAGTATTTCTCGATTATTAGTTTCCATATTCTTTTTCTTTAATATTATTTTTTCTCCCGGGTTATATGTTTACGGAGCATCGGCTCCGCTGTCTGAGGGAGATGTTTTTATCTCCATGGATTTACAAGATGCTTCTCTGAAGGACGTGCTGAAGCTTCTTTCGATCCAGTCCGGGTTGAACTTTGTAGCTTCCGAGGCGCTTGAGGACAGGAAGATAACCCTTTATATGGATAAGGTGCCTTTAAAAGAGGCGATGGATAAAATATTCAAAGCCAACAATCTTACTTATGACTTGGATAAAGAAGCCAGCGTTTTTATCGTCAATGACTGGGGGAAACCCGCAGTCAAGACAGTAACGAAGGTTTTTTACTTAAAACACGCTACGGTTTCTTCCTCTTCATTAAAAGAGGAAATGAAGAATAATTTAAGCGGGACAAGCAGTAGTTTCTCCAATTCCTCTGGTTCCTCCGGTTCCTCTGGTTCTTCTAGTTCCTCGGGTTCGTCTTCTAGTTCCTCGGGTTCGTCTTCGAGTTCCACTTCCGATACCGGCAAATGGAAAGTTGAAGAGGAAAGCGGCATCACTCAGGCGATAAAGAAAATTTTAACCAAGGATGGTTCAGTAGTGGAGGATTACCGGACTAATAGCCTTATAGTTACGGATATACCCAGCAAGATGGAAGTAGTAACTCAAGTTATTGCCTCGCTGGATGTTTCTGTCCCGGAGGTTATGCTTGAGGTTGAAATTCTGGATGTAAGCAAGAAAAATGTCGATCAAATCGGTTTTAAGTTCGGGCAAACGCCGTTCAGTATAGCCATAAAAGGAGCTACTATTAGCACCGAGTATCCTTTTAGCCCTTCGATGTATTCGTTTAGAAGCGTTGCCAAAACTCTTACCTCTGGGTCGATAGATGTCAGTAACGGGAATAACGGGACCAGTATTTATAATATGCAGCTGGATTTCTTAAGGGTGCAAACTGATACAAAATTCCTGGCGCGGCCGAAAATACTGACTTTGAATAATGAAACTGCTGAAGTGAAAATCGTTACTGATGAGGCTATAGGTGTTACTTCGACAAGCCAGACTACTACAGGTGCGATAACCGCAACCCCTGAGCGTTATGAAACCGGCGTCTCGCTAAGAGTAACCCCCCAGATTGATCTTGAGGCAGGAGAAATTCTGATGTTTGTTTATCCGCAGGTCTCCGAAGCCTCGACTACCAGCTCTACTTTTAACAGCGGTGGCTCGACATATACGTTTCTTAATCCGGAGGTGCGCAGCACCAAGACTACTGTGCGCGTAAAAGACGGCGAAACCGTAGTTTTAGGCGGTTTAATCCGGAACCAGAATAGCACGGTTATCACTAAACTTCCTTTTTTAGGGGATATACCTTTTTTAGGAGCTTTATTCAGGCATAAGAGCCAAAGCCCGGGACAAGAAAGAGAACTTTTGGTTTTTATTACCCCGCATATTGTGAAAAGCGATAAGGCCCCTTCTGTTCCGGGTAAAAATGCGGTTCTTCCTTTACGGGAACAGGCTAAAATCGTTCCTTTGGCCCGGCAGCAGAGTATGAGTACTTATTTGAATAGTTTCGAAACTAAACGCTAAGTTATCTTAAAACCTATGTTGAATAAAGGAAGATATCTGAAATTAGGCGAGCTTCTTATTAAAGAAGGTTTGCTTGATGAAGCTCAACTGGAAAAAGCCATATCTGTCCAGCGTCAGGAAGGCGGCAGATTAGGTGAAGTTTTGGTCAAGCTCGGTTTAGTCAAAGAAGACCAGATGGTGGCGGTTTTGGGTAAACAGCTCAATGTTCCCTATTTTTCGCTGGGCACAGGCGGGATGCTTAAACCGGCGATAGATCAGGGGCTTGAACGGCTTATACCGCATGACTTTGCCATCAAGAATTCCGTTCTTCCTTTGTCCCGCACCTTGCGTTCTTTGACTGTAGCTATGTCTGATCCTTTGGATTTGATTCTAATCGATAATCTAGGCAGATTGACCAATTGCGAGATTAATCCTGTTATCGCTACAAAACCCGATATTGTCAAGGCGATCGGGGATTTCTATGGTAAATCCGCGATGTTGAAACAGGCGGTAGAGGATACCTATGATGTTCCTTCATCTGAATCTGCCGCTACGGGAGTGATTTCCGAAGAAGAATCCGATCAGGAATTGAGTTTGGATAAATTGGTTGCCCGGGCTGAAGAAGCCCCGGTTGTAAAATTGGTCGACTTAATAATTCGTCAGGCAATCGATGAACGGGCTTCGGATATCCATATCGAACCGTTTAAAGACAAGATATCTTTAAGGTATCGTATCGACGGGAAATTGTATGAAATACCTCCTCCGGCAAAACATCTGCATATGCCGATTATCTCGCGTATTAAAATTTTGTCAAAACTGGATATCGCCGAAAAACGACTTCCCCAGGACGGTTCGTTTCTGGTGCGGATGGGAGAGCGGCCCATAGATATCCGCGTTTCTTCCATACCTACGATTTACGGGGAGAAGATAGTAATGAGGCTGCTTGACCGCAGCCAGGTTGTTTTAGACCTTGGTAAACTGGGTTTTGAGCCAAAGCAGCTTGAACTCATTCGAAAATGTATAAAAACTCCTTACGGATTAATTTTTCTAACCGGGCCTACAGGTAGCGGTAAAACGACTACTTTATACGCAATATTGAGCGAAATAAGAAGTTCTACCAAGAATATCGTTACTATTGAGGATCCGGTGGAATATAAACTTGATGGCGTTAACCAGGTTCAAATCAAACCCGAAATCGGGCTTACTTTCGCTACCGCCTTGCGCAGTTTTTTGAGGCAGGATCCTGATATAATGCTTGTTGGCGAGGTCCGCGATTTGGAAACCGCTCAAATATGCGTGCGTTCGGCGCTTACCGGGCATTTGGTTTTAAGCACGCTGCATACCAATGATGCTCCTACAGCTATAAGCCGCTTAATGGATATCGGTATCGAGCCGTATATGTTATCTTCTTCTTTGATAGCTGTAATCGGCCAGCGTTTGGTTAGAAAATTATGTTTGGAGTGCAAGGAAGCTTATGAGCCAAAGCCGGAAGAACTCAAGAATATAAAATTGAAAGCGGATTTGATTTATAAAGCCAAAGGATGCGCGAGATGTAATAATACCGGGTATAAGGGGAGGGTTTGCGTTTCGGAAGTTATGTTTGTGAACGAAGAAATAAGGAGTTTAATCAGCCAGAGGGCGCCATTTCAACAGATAAGGGACGTTGCCAAATCTTTTGGGATGCAAACATTGTATGAGTCAGCTCTTAAAAAAGTCGAGGAAGGCTCGACTTCCCTGGAAGACGCGCTTTCAATTGCCTTGGGAGCGGAATAATGGCTAAATTCTCCTATATAGTCCGGGATAAAACCGGGAATAAAATCAGCGGGATAGAAGAAGGAGCGACGCAGGATGAGGTAGTCAACCGTTTGCAGGCCAAAGATTTTATAGTAATAAACATCTTTTCCGATTCCGGGCAGGGATCCGCGCTTTCTTCCGCCTCAGGAGCTTCCACAAAAGGAAAAATCAACACTAAACACAATCGGGTTACCGAAGGAGACCTGACCCTTTTCTGCCGTCAGTTGGCCACGCTTCTTGGCTCAGGGGTAACGATTTTAAAGAGTTTGAATATAATTTCGCAGCAGGTTTCCAGTAAACTGCTTTATTTGATAATCAAAGATTTGGAAAAGAATATGGAAGCGGGGTTAAGTTTTCATGAAGCGATGGCTAAGCACCCTGCGGTGTTCACCGAGCTTTGGATTCATTTGGTGGAGAGCGGCGAGGCCAGCGGAAACCTCGCGGTGGTTTTAAGTAAGCTTGCCAGTTACCTTGAAAGGGATGCTGCTTTTAAGAAAAAGCTTATCTCGGCGTTGATTTATCCGGCAATATTATTTTTGGCAGGTATATCAGCCTTGTTGTTTATGACTGTTAAGATAATCCCTACTTTTGCCGAAATCTTCAATAATTTCAATATTAAAATGCCCTTTTTAACCTCACTCTTGATACATACAAGCAAGTTTATCCGGTCTTATTTTTTGTTAATCACTGTTGCTTTAGTTGTTGGGATTTGGTTTTTACGCAGGTATATTTCGACTAAAAACGGAAAAAGGCAGCTCGAAAAGTTTATTTTAAAGGTGCCTGTTTTAGGCGAAGCGTTTCGCATCTTGATTATCGAACGGTTTACCTCCGAAATGTCGACCCTTGTGGAAAGCGGCGTGCCTATACTTTATTCTCTTGAAATTGCCGAACATAGCGTCAATAGCGTTATCCTGGGAGAGATTGTTCGCAGTGTTAAAGATGATGTCCGCGTCGGTAAGTCTTTGGGAGCTTCTTTGGATGAAAGAAACTTTTTTGACCCGATGGTAGTCCAGATGGTAAACATCGGCGAAGAGATCGGCGAGTTATCCAATATGTTCAAAAGGCTGAATGCTTTTTATCAGGAATATCTGGATACGTTTCTTACGCGTTTTACCACTATGTTCGAGCCGATTATGCTTGTTTTTATAGGAGCTATTATAGGCTTGATGGTTATCGGCATGTTTCTTCCGATATTTGAAATTGCCCAAATCGGGACCAGATAGAAAAAAACATTGCAATTCCTGGGGATTATGTTACTATAAGCACTGAAGATTAGCGGAATATTATTTAACAACAACCTAGAAAGGGAGGAAAGAAATGAGAAAAGGCGTTAGCGGTTTCACATTGATCGAACTTATCATCGTAATCGTAATCATCGGTATCTTGGCTTTGGTTGCCTTGCCGCGTTATTTCGCCAACATCGAAAGCGCCCGGAGAGCGGAAGCGTATAGCACGATGGATGCCTACCGTAGCGCAGAATTAGCCTATTATGCCAAGTATGGGTCGTATTCTGCAGTTGCCAGTTCAGCTGCTCTTAAGGTAGATATAGATGGCGATGGAAGTAATGATATAGCAGTGCAAGGTAATCCAACTAATTTTACTTATGCTGCCACTACTGCCGGTGTTATTACTGCAACTGCCGTAACAGGCACAACCAATTATTATATGTGCGTGGAGACGGGTAAGGGAAGCTCAGGAGCGGCTAGCTGTTAGTAATAAAAATAAGGACTAAGCTGGTGAATAAAATAGGCAAGGATAATGCATTCACATTGATTGAATTGCTTATTGTAATAGTTATAATCGGAATTTTAGCTAGCGCAAGCCTGCTAAGATACGGGCCGGTTATAGAAAATGCGCGTTCCGCAGAAGCTTATACTGTTTTAGCCGAAATAGCTTCTGCGGAGAGCAGCTATTATGTAGATAATAGCGCTTATACATTTACTTGGTCGGATTTGGATCGATATGATTCTGCCCCGGCAAGCGAAAACTTTACTTATACTTTAGATTCCAGTTATTACGGTAAGGCTACGCCTAAGTCTGGAAAAGGATCTGTTACTTACTATATGTGTTTTAACGGGACCAACAAGGGAACATCCGCGCCATCGTGCCCATCCAGTACTTAACCTAGGAGGGAATAATATGAATAAGAGGGGATTTACTTTATTGGAGCTTATTCTGGTGGTTGTGGTCGTAACCATTCTTGCCACAATAGCCCTTCCTAATTACGCTAAATCTAAGAGAAGGGCGATAGCCAAGGAGGCTATCTCTAATCTTAAGTTAATAGCTGCCGCAGAGAGAATCTACAGGATGGAGAATGATTTTTATGTCAGTTCCTGTTCGTGCTCGGATTCTGCTACTTGCATAGAATCCTCGACCGGATGCAACGCCCTGCTTAAGCTGATGCTGAATACCACAAATTGGGAATATAGCGTGAGCGGTTCCACTACCGCTGTTACTGCTACGGCTACCTATAAAGCTAATAGTTCCTGCACATATAGTATCGCCAGTTCAGATTTTAACGCGGATCCGGTAAAATCAGGCGGAACGAGTTGCCCCTAGGCAGCAATGAATAAAAAAGCCTTAAGCCTGCTGGAAATCATTATTTCTATGGTGATTTTGGCTTTGGTTATTACCGGCATAGTCAATGTTTTTGTGGCGGCTAAAAGTTTCATTCAGCGCAGCCGTTATCGGACTACCGGTGGAGAGTTGGGCAAAATATTCCTTGATCCTTTGCAGGTTTACATAAGGCAGGATACCTGGGCTGGAAGTAATTGTTTTAATACCGATAATGCCTCTACTCCGGCTAGTATGGCCGATTGCTCATCCGTTCCTTCCGAATATACAATAGGGTCTTCTACTTATACTCCTCAATACTACATAAGTAATGTCGATACGGATGTTAAAAAAGTAAAGCTTAAAATTACTTTACCTTCAGTCGAATAATGTTGATTTTATCCCGTAAATCCATCACCCTTATTGAACTTTTGATAGCTCTTTCGCTGCTTGCGGTAATGGTTTTGAGTATCAATAGCATAGGGGTATTCAGCCGTTATCATTCCGTTTCCGCGGATCGCCGGGCTAAAATCCAAAACGAGCTTTCTTTGTCTCTGGAACATTTGACTAAGCATCTTTCTACCGCTACAGGCAATGAAACACTTTATGGCGATGATTCAGCTGTGTATATCAGCCCTAATTCTACAAGCACCACTGTTTTGTCCGTTTTTACGGATGCAAATTTCGATGGGCTGGCGGATTCCACCAATGATTACTGGATTGGGTATAATTTTAATTCAAGCACCCATCAGTTAAGTTATTGCGGGCAATGCGCCAGCGCTTCCTGCGGTTCATGTTCGGTCACGACGGAGTATCTTTCTGAGCATATAACCGCCTTCTCGGCTGAAAAGAAATTATCCGCTGGTGAAAATTATATAGAGGTAGCTCTTAGCGCCTGTTATGACCCCGCGCAAACACACGCTTCTTGCGGCTCTGCGGATAACCCTGATATTTCTATGTCTACCAGCGTCGGTTTACCCGCGGTCGCCATCAATTAAATCTCCGCTATAGAGCCTGTCTTGCGATTATCCCGATTTTGTTTTTTGAGTTAGGCGGTATTTATGATATAATCAAAAAAAGGGGCTGTAGCTCAGTTGGGAGAGCGCCTCGTTCGCAACGAGGAGGCCAGGAGTTCGATCCTCCTCAGCTCCACTTAAGTTATTCAAAACAGCTTTTTCCCTATAATGAAGAATGCAGGCAGATTGATTTTTAGCGTCGTTATCCTTCTTTCTTTAGCCTTGTCTTGTATTTACCTGCCTAATCTGTTTAGTTTAGAGCAATTAAAGGAAGCGCGGTTTTATCAAAAACTGGAGAAAAATGCCGTTCAATGCCAGCTTTGTCCTCGTCGATGTATGATTCCGGACGGAGCGCGGGGATATTGCGGAGTGCGCCAGAACCGCGGCGGGACTCTTTATAGTTTAGTTTACGCCAAGCCTGTAGCTATACATATTGACCCGATAGAGAAAAAACCGTTCTTTCATTTCCTTCCCTCGACCAATGCCTATTCTATAGCTACTGCGGGATGTAACTTAAAATGCAAATTCTGCCAGAATTGGGCAATATCCCAGAGTAGTCCCGAAGAAGTGGAATATCGTTATCTTGAGCCGTCCGAGTTAGTAAGGGAGGCTAAGGATTCCGGATCCGCAAGTATTGCCTATACCTATAGCGAACCGACTATTTTTTATGAATATATGCTGGAGACGGCAAAATCCGCCCGTCAGCAGGGGTTAAAGAATGTTATGCATTCAAATGGCTACATCAACGAAGCTCCGCTTAGGGCTTTGGCAAAATATCTTGATGGCGCCAATATCGACCTTAAAGGTTTTAGCGATGATTATTATTCGAAGTTGACTGAAGGCGCGCTTGCGCCGGTTTTGAATTCCCTGAAGGTGTTGAAAAGCGAAGGCGTGCATATCGAGATAACTACCTTGCTTCTGCCGGGGTTTAATGATGACGAAGAATCTCTAAGGAAGATGTGCTTGTGGATTAAAGATAATTTAGGGCCGGATACGCCGTTACATTTTTCGAGGTTTTTCCCTATGTATAAGTTGATCAGCCTTAATCCTACTCCGGTTGAGTCCCTTGAGAAAGCCAGGAATATCGCCATTAAATGCGGTTTAAAGTATGTTTATATCGGTAATATCCCGGCTAATCCGGCGGAGAATACGTATTGCCCCCGTTGCGGGAAAATTGTCATTGAGCGCCGCGGTTATTTTATCGTCCGGAATGATTTAAAAGACGGTAAATGTAAGTTCTGCGGGGAAAATATCGCAGGAATATGGAAGTGAATGACAAATGACAAAATTCAAAATCCAAAATAAATCCAAAATCAAAATGACAAATATCAAGTCAAGGATTTTGACATTTGTGTTTTGTGCTTTGGTATTATTTTGTGCTTTGGATTTTGACATTTGTCATTTATCTTATGCTGGTGATATTAAGGAGCCTTGCGTATCCGGCGCATTTTATCCTGATGACCCCAAAGAGCTGTCTAAGGTTATCGAAGGTTATTTGGACGAAGCGAATCCCGAAAATCCCGGTGCCCGCATTTTTGCCTTGATTTCTCCTCATGCCGGATACGGGTATTCCGGTAAAGTCGCGGCCTTCGGCTACAAACTGATAAAGGATAAGCCGTATAAAACAGTGATAATCCTGGGGACAAGCCACCGTTATCCTTTTAGCGGAGTTTCGGTTTATCCGAACGGAGCATTTAGAACTCCTCTGGGAGAGATTCCGGTGGACAATGAATTCGCCCAAAAATTGCTTAACAAAGATCCCGAAATAACTTTTGTTCCGCAAGCTTTCAGAGAAGAGCACAGCGTCGAAGTCCAGCTGCCGTTTTTACAAAAGACCCTTCCGAGTTTCTTTCCCGAAGGCGGGTCTGCTTCTGGCGGAAAAATTGTCCCGATAGTCATAGGAGACGCTTCTCTGTCTGCCTGTCAAAAGCTCGCCGTGTTGCTTAAAGAAGCCATAGGAGAGCGTGAAGATATTCTGATCGTGGTTTCTACGGATATGTATCACGGATACGATTATGATGAGGCAGATAAAGTAGACAACCTCACTAATGCTGCTATAAATCAAATGGATGGAGAAGCTCTCTATTTTGGGATTCGCGATGAAAAGATGCAGCTTTGCGGCGGTTTTGGAGCGGTTACCGCCCTGATTTTGTCAAAAAGCTTAGGCCATAATAAAGCGATTCTATTAAAACATACGAATTCCGCGGAAGTTACCGGCAATATGAAGAAAGGTATCTGGACCGTAGGATATTCGAGTTGGGCGATTGATGAACCGGGAGGAGAAAAAGCTATGTTTAATGAGACTCAAAAGAAGAAGTTGCTTGAAATCGCGCGCGCCGCCATAGAAACATATTTAAAAGACGCTAAATTGCCCCAAATTTCCGAGACGAATCCTGTTTTTAAAAAAACTATGGGGGCTTTTGTTACTTTGAATAAAGATGGCGAACTTCGCGGTTGTATCGGTAATCTTATAGGCGCAAAGCCTTTATATTTAACTGTGCAGGAAATGGCTGTTGAGGCTGCGACAGGGGATCCCCGGTTCAGCGCGGTGACCCTGCCGGAGTTAAAGAATATTGAAATTGAGATATCCGTTTTATCTCCGATGGAGAAAATCAGCGATCCCGGTTTGATTAAGCTTGGGGTTCACGGTGTTTTGGTGCGTCAGGGTTATAGAAGCGGAGTTTTCCTTCCTCAGGTAGCTACAGAGACGGGATGGTCAAAAGAGGAATTTATGTCGAGTTTGTGCGCCCATAAAGCAGGGCTTAGTCCCGACGCCTGGAAAGATAAATCCACCGAAATTTATATCTTTACCGCCGAAGTGTTTTCGGAAAAATCCTAAAATGATTGTGGTTTGTGACATTCAAATATGAAAGCTATTTTTACTGTATTTATACTGGGTTTATCTTTCGGTTGCGGGCCATGCCTGGCTGGTTGCGGCCCGTTATTCCTGGCATATGTAGCCGGAACAGGAAAAGGGATTTCTAAAAGCATAAAAGCATACCTATTATTTTCAGTCTCAAGAGTTTTTGTTTATTTGGCTTTGGGACTCTTATTTTTTGCCTTTGGAAGATTGATATTGGGGGAATTGAGTTATTTTTCTAAAATCGTCTTATTTCTAGCCGGATTGTTTATTATTATGCTTGGTATCCTGATGGCTTTAGGCAAAGGCGTAAGTTCGGCTCATTGCGTTTTTCTGCGCAGGCGTTTTCTTGAGCGCGATAGGAAAAGCGTGGTTATCCTTGGGATATTTGCCGGCCTGTTGCCTTGCGCTCCTCTGGTAAGTGTGTTTACCTTCACGGGTTTGGCCGCAAAAAGCGCTTTTGAAAATTTAATATATTCTTTTTCCTTCGGCTTAGGGACGATTGTTTCTCCTCTTTTGGTTTTGGCGGTCCTGGCGGGATTACTTCCCGGTTTTTTGAATAAGCTTAAGCAGAATTATGCGGTTATATTTAATATCATTTGCGGTTTGATTATGGTATTCCTGGGTATGCAGTTAATCGGGAGGGCATCGTAAGTGAATAAATTCTTTTGCAGGAATTCGGATATCGAGGCGGATAAAATCATTATTTCCGCTAAAGAGGATGTGCATCATATAAAAAATGTGCTCCGGCTAAAGGCAGGCAAGAAGGTTGAAATATCCGATGAGTCGGGAAACAGCTATGTTTGTGAAATCTCCGAAATAGGCGATAAGGTCCGTTTAGTTATTAAAAATACAATTCCTTCTGCCGGCAGGAATCAGGAGATAGAGCTGACTGTAGCGGTAGCGATTCCCAAGAAAGCTAAAATCGACGATATTATTGACAAGCTGGTTCAGTTGGGCGTAAACAGGATTATTCCTTTAAAGACAGAGCGCGTAATAGTAAAGTTAGACAGGCAGAAGGAAGCTAGCCGGTTTGTCCGTTGGAAAAGAATCGCGCTTTGCGCGGCTAAGCAGTGCAAAGGAAATGATTTCCCGGTAATTGAGCCGGTTGCTTCGTTTAGAGAACTTATTGTTAAAACGGCGGAGTTTGATTTAAAACTGATTCCGCATTTATCAGGAGACAGGCAAAGTCTTAAAAGCGTCCTGAGCAGATTCTTTAGCGAGAAGGATACGGGATCTCCTAAGGCGGCGTCCAGGATACTGGTTTTGATTGGCCCCGAAGGCGATTTTTCCGGGAACGAGGTTAATCTGGCTTTGTCCGCGGGTTTTATCCCGGTTACTCTGGGGAGTTGCGTCTTGCGAGTTGATACTGCCGCGATTTCCGCAGCCAGTTTCATAAAATTATATGCCCACCATTAAATTCCATACTTTAGGCTGTAAGGTGAATCAGTATGATACCCAGAGTATAAGGGAGCGTTTCCTTAGGCATGGATTTAAGGAAACGCGGGGATCGCTAAAGTCTGATTTTTATTTTATAAATACCTGCACTGTTACCGCTGCCGCCGATCAAAAATCCAGAGGGATAATCCGCCGTTGTATTAATGAGAATCCAAAGGCTAAAGTGATAGTTACCGGTTGTATGGTCAAAAGCGATAGCAGCGAATTATCCGGGATTAAAGGCGTAGAATTGATTATCAGTAAGAGTTTTTTTAGTGATGGGATAAGCGATTTTTCTTCGCATACCCGGGCATTCCTGAAGATTCAGGATGGTTGTGATAATTTTTGCTCCTATTGTAAAGTCCCTTTGGTCCGCGGGAGGTCAAGGAGCAGGCTTTTAAAGGATGTAGTTGAGGAAGCTAGGGTTTTGGTTAAGAAAGGATTTAGGGAAATAGTTTTAACCGGGATATGCCTGGGGTCTTACGGGAAGGATCTAAGTATGGGCAAAAGTAAAGGTTTGAATTTGGTAGCGGTCATCGAAGAGTTGGAAAAGATAGAAGGATTGTTGCGGATAAGGTTAAGTTCGATTGAGGCAGGAGATGTTACGGATGCGCTAATTGATAAGTTAGCCGAATCAGGCAAACTTTGCCGGCATCTGCATATCCCAATTCAAAGTGGAGATGATCAGATACTAAGAAAAATGCGGCGCAAATATTCGCGTAAATCTTACATTAACCTGATTAAAAAGATAAAAGCTAGAATTCCGCAGGTGGCCATTACTACCGATTGCCTTGTTGGTTTTCCGGGAGAAAACGAAAAACATTTTAAGAATACGTTGGATTTGGTAAACCGTATAGTTCCTTTGAGGGTGCATATATTTCCTTATTCTGCGAGAAAAGGGACAAGCGCTTATTCGCAGGGAGCTATCGGTATCCAGCCGGACGGGTTTGTCAAAAAGAACGCCGCCATGCTTAAATCTGCCGCAGGCTTTTGTTCTAGCGCGTATAAAAAGCGTTTTTTAGGCCGTAAAATGCCTGTTCTTTTCGAATGTAAATCCAAATACGCCAAAGGGTGTTGGGAAGGTTACTCCGATAATTATATCAAGGTTTTTCTAAAATCCCGGCGCAACTTAAAAAACAAATTGATTTGCGTCAGGTTTAAGCGTATTTTTGGCGATGCTGTCTTGGCGTCTTAACTTAAGTCATTCCTTATGGTTACGTTTACATCTTGACAAAGTACAGCGAAGATGGTATAAATCAAAAATCAATCGCAAATGTCCGTTAAGATATATTTAAACAATCTTTATAATAGATTATAAAGGTCTATAGTTTTGAAATCGCCGAATGAGATGGCGAGTGGAAAAACATGGAAAGCTAGTTCTGTCTTAGAAAGGGGGATTTGTATATGAATAGAAAAGGTTTTACGCTCGTTGAAATTATGGTGATTGTGGCAATCATCGCTTTATTAGCCGCTATTATCGTTCCTAACTTTCTGAATTCAAGATTGGCTTCTAATACAGAAACAGCCAAGGTCAATATACTTAGTTTATCCAAAGCCTGTGAAACATACTCAACCGTAAATAACGGCGTGTATCCCGATTCGGTAGCAAAGCTGGCTACGTTTATAAGCGTGGCAAAATCTTACTGCGCGAATGAAACAGGAGGAATTACTTCGGTTCAGGGTTACAATTATAAGTGTTCATTAGGCGCTGGCGGCTATACCTTAGAGGCTAGTCCTGTTAAGGCTGGCATAACCGGTTCTGCTGCTTATACTGTTACTACCGGAGGGGCGCTTAAATCGTCATAAAAGCGCGCCTATTATATCCACGAAAGCCAAAATTCTCATCTTTTGCGTCAATTTGCGAAAAGTGTTGCTAAAAACACACGTTATGTTAAAATAATTTTTGATAGGAATGGTATGTTAAAAGATGCCATTTAAGCGGTAGGCTGGCACTTTAAGGATTATTCTCTATGAGAAACAATAAGGGCAGGAGTTTTGTTGTCATAATGATTGTAATTGCCCTGTCTGCTTTGGCGTTAAGGACAATCATAAACGGGATTATCAATGTCACAAGCACTCAGAATGAAGCTAACGCTCAATCTACGCTCAAGCTTGTATCTGCCGCGCTGGAAAATTACGCCAAGAATAACCAAGGCGCTTATCCTGCGAAGTTTTCTGTTCTAACCCAGTCCCAGCCGCAATATCTCGACAAAGATTATATAAAACAATCTCCCGTAAAAGGATATAGCTATAATTGCAGCCGGTTGGATGCGGCAGGATATAACTGTCATGCTTCTCCTGTGCGGTGTAAAATGACCGGTAAGGTCAATTTTAGCGTTACTACAGGTAGTTTGTTGATATCGGAAGATTGCGCTGATAAGGAATAGCGGCAATAAACCGGGGATCCTATGTATAAATTGAATTTTGTTTTCGCTAAAAAAGGTCCTATGATATATATAGGGCATTTAGACTTGATGCGTTTGTTCACGCGGGCAATGCGCAGGGCCGAACTACCGCTTAAAATGTCCGAAGGGTTTTCTCCGCATCCTAAATTTAGTTTAAAGCGGGCGTTAAAATTGGGGGTAGAAAGCGAGAATGAAGAAGGGTCTGTGGTATTAAGGATTCCGCAAGATGCGGAAGAATTTAAAAATAAATTGCAGGAACAATTACCGGAAGGGGTCATAATAAAACATGTCGAAAGAAATTTTAGTTAATATCGAGCCGCAGGAGAAGCGCGTTGCGCTTGTTCAGGACGGCCAATTGCAGGAATTTTATATCGAACGGCCGCAGGATAGAACCATTGTTGGCAACATCTATAAGGGTAAAATTGAAGCAGTCCTGCCTTCTTTGGGCGCGGCTTTTGTGGACATCGGGCTTCCCAAAAAAGGATTCCTTTATTTGTCCGAAATTGAATTTGCTTTTGAGTCGGTAGATGAGCCTAAGGCCCAAAAAGATAAAGAGATTAAGAAAGGCCAGGAAGTTTTGGTTCAGGTGGTTAAAGAATCTTTTGGCACCAAGGGCCCGAGGTTATCGACACATATCGGCTTAGCCGGAAGATACTTGGTAATTATGCCGCAGGATAAGCAAGTAGGCATATCGCGAAGGATCGAAGATGATGTTGAAAGACGGCGCTTGCGCCAGATATTTAACGAATTAAAGCTTCCCAAAGACGTTGGTTTTATCGTGCGCACCGCTGCCTGCGGTAAATCCAAGCAGGAACTTGGCCGCGACGCTCAATTCCTTTATAAGCTTTGGAAGAGGTTGGAGAAAATCGTGGAGCAGAAAAAAGCCCCCAGCCTTATTTACGAGGAGTATGATCTTACCTTAAGAGCGATCAGGGATTCTTTTACCGAAGATGTTACCAAATTGATCGTAGATTCCAAGCCCGAATATTACCGTATTCAAAACTTTATGCGTACGTTCTTAAGTTACCTGGCTAAGAAAGTGGAATTTTACCGGGGAGATGATTTATTCGCTGAAAAAGATATTGAAAAGCAGATTGCCCGGATAAACGAAAGTAAAGTCTATTTAAAATCAAAAGCGTATTTAGTTATCGAACCTACAGAAGGTTTGGTGGTTATTGATGTAAATAGCGGAGGGTTCAAAAAGAAATTCAATCAGGAAGAAACTGCTTTTAAGGTCAATACCGAAGCAGCCATCGAAGCTGCCCGTCAACTGGTTTTACGCGATCTAGGCGGTATAATCGTTATTGATTTTATTGATATGGAGAAAGAAGGGCATCGCCGCGAGATATTTAATATATTAAAGAAGGCGTTAAGTAATGACCGGGCAAAATACGATATCCTGGGTATTTCCAAATTTGGAGTCGTGGAGATGACCCGTGAACGAATACATAAGACCGTGCAGATGCTTTCTTTTCAAACCTGTCCTTATTGCCAGGGAAGAGGCAGGGTAAAATCAGCTACTACAATAGCCATTTACGCCTTAAAGGAACTAAAGAGGTTTTTGAAAGATAAAACCCTGAAAGAAGTCAATGTCACGCTTTCTCCCTCGGTAATCGCTGAAATATTGAAAAATAAAGAAGACTTGAGGTCTATAGAACATAGATTTAGGACCAAGGTAAATTTTATCTCCAATCCTACGTTGCACATAGAAGACGTGAATATAGCCTGATTTTGTTCACGACGCGACACACCCTTACTACGCACAGTTTTTTGCCTTGACCCGCGTATTTTGCTGTTATATAATATTAGTCTTTAGTAATCCGTTAAATCCATTAAAAGGGAGAGCCAGAAATGTATGCTATAATTGAAGTTGGAGCAAAACAGTACAATGTTGCAAAAGACGACATTATCCTTATTGATAACCAGCCGCTCAAAGAAGGTAAAGAAATAACACTGGATAAGGTGCTTTTAGTCTCTAAAGACAAAAAAGTCGAGGTTGGCCAGCCGTATTTGAAGAATGTAAAGGTAACTGCTGAGGTTCTATCTAGCGTAAAAGGCGAGAAAACTATAGCTTTTAAATATCGCCGCCGCAAATCTTCGCATTGGACAAAGGGCCATCGCGCCAAACTAATAGAGTTAAAGATTAAATCCATAGAAGTAGCAGGCTAAAAACGTGTCTATCGCGTTTGTTGATCAGGCGAAAATTTACGTAAAAGCCGGAGATGGCGGTAGGGGCAGCTCTAGTTTATACCGCGACAGGTCTATGCGTGTGGGCAGGCCTGATGGAGGAGACGGCGGACGGGGCTCCGATATTATAGTTATCGCCGACAGGAATCTTCATACTCTTTTAGATCTAAAGTATAACCAGCATTTCCGGGGTAAACACGGCGGTCATGGCTCGGGTAATGATAAAAAGGGGCGCGCTGCCGAACCGGTAATTATTCGCGTGCCTGTAGGGACTACGATTACCGACACTAAAGGTAACTGCGTTTTGCGTGATCTGAAAGTTGACGGAGAAGAAGTTATCGTAGCTGCCGGCGGCGCAGGCGGTAAAGGGAATAATAAGCATAGCCTTCAGGGTTTTCCCGGGGGAGTTGGCGAAGAAAAAGAGTTAATGTTAGACCTTAAGCTTATGGCTGAGGTTGGGGTGATTGGTTTTCCGAATGCGGGAAAATCCACTTTAATTTCCAATGTTTCTAATGCCCGGCCTGAAATCGCGGCATATCCTTTTACCACTAAATTTCCCATCCTTGGATTTGTCAGCCGGGGCAAAAAAACATTTGTAGCCGCGGACATTCCCGGGCTCATTAAGGGTTCGGCCGAAGGAAAAGGTTTAGGGGATAGATTCTTAAGGCATGTTGAGCGCACCAGGATTCTTATTCATGTAGTGGATATGGCGGGGTTTGAAGGAAGGGATCCGCTGGAAGATTACAAGACGATTAATCAAGAGTTGAAAAGTTTTAGTCCGTTGGTCGCTAAGAAAATCCAGATAATCGCCGCTAATAAAATGGATTTGGATGGAGCAAAAGAGAACCTTAAGAGGTTTAAAAAAACGGTAAAAAAAACGGTTTTTCCGATATCCGCGTTAAATAAGGAAGGCCTGGAGGAACTAGTTGATGCAGTCGCAAAAAAATTATAAAAGAATAGTAGTAAAGATAGGCTCAAGCCTTTTTTGTTCCAAGGCAGGAAAGCTGGATACTGCTATGTTGAGCAATATCGCCGGTCAGGTTTCCAGCCTATTGAAAGAAGGTAAAGAGATTGTTCTTGTTTCTTCAGGCGCGATAGCTTTAGGGATGTCGGTTTTAAAACTAACGGATCGCCCGAAAGAGCTTAGTTTTTTGCAGGCAGCCGCGGCTGTGGGGCAGAATGAATTGATGGATGTTTACCGGGATTTTTTTAAAGAGCGGGGGATTAATTGCGCTCAATTACTTTTGACTTGGGAGGATTTTTCCGATCGTAAGCGTTATTTGAACGCCAAGAACACGCTTAATACGCTCCTTAAATTAAATAGTGTTCCTATAATCAATGAGAACGATACTGTTTCAACCGATGAGATTAAATTCGGGGATAATGACCGGCTAAGTGCATTGGTTTCAATTTTAGTCGGCGCGGATCTTTTAATTATACTTTCCGACGTTGAGGGGCTTTGGGATGAAAATAAGAAAATAATCCGGGTTGTGGACAAAATTACCGGGACTGTTAAATCTCTGGCAAGCGCGTCCAAAAAGAAGACCTCTGTCGGCGGAATGGTTACTAAATTAGAGGCAGCGGCTGTAGTTGTCAATTCCGGTATTCCTTGTGTAATTGCCAGCGGCCACAAGAAAGATGTAATTAAATTATTGGCGGAGGATATTGGCAGCAACGGAACACTGTTTTTGTCCGGGGATAAAATGCTCGGAGCTAAAAAACGCTGGATAGCCTTTGGGACTAAGTCCAAAGGTAAAATCATAGTTGATGATGGCGCAAAGCGCGCGCTGCTTAACAAAAATAGCCTGCTTTCGGTGGGGATAGTTTCCTGCTCGGGAAATTTTTCCTCCGGGGATGTAGTGAGTATTTGTAATAATGACGATGTTGAGTTTGCCCGCGGCAAAACCGGTTTAACGGTTAGGGAGCTGGAGAAAATCAAAGGAACCCGTTTTACCAAGGAAATAATTCATCGGGATAATATTGTAATATTATAAAATTGTAAATCGTATGGACCTGAAAAAAGAAATCATACAGATTGCTAAAAACGCCAAGGCCGCTCGCGGATACCTCGCTAATCTTGCGGCCAGCGAAAAGAACCGGATTCTGAAGGAAATGGCCGGAAATCTGAGAGATAAAAAAGCTCAGATACTCAAAGCAAATAAAAAAGATATTGCGTTGGCTCGCGCCTCAAAATTACCCAGCGCCTTCATCGATCGGCTTGCGCTTGACGAGAAAGGAATAGAGGCTATGGCTTCCGGTATCTTAGAGGTGATAAAATTAGATGATCCGATAGGCAAAGAGATAAAATCCTGGCAGGTTCCGTCGGGTTTGCGGATACATAAGGTGCGCGTTCCGTTGGGTGTAATTGCGATAATTTATGAAGCCCGTCCGAATGTTACCGCGGATTGTATCGGCTTGACCTTTAAATCGGGAAATAGCGTAATTTTAAGAGGAGGAAGCGAAGCCCTGAATTCCAATATCGCTATTTTTGAGGCGATTAATGAAGCGGCCAAAAGGAATGATCTTCCGGATGGTGTCATAAATATTATTACCACTAAAGACAGGCGTGCTATCGACGTCTTGCTTAAATTAAATGACTATATTGATGTGGTTATCCCGCGGGGAGGCGAAGGACTTATTAAAAAAGTCGTGAAGCTTTCACGGATACCCGTAATCAAGCACTATAAAGGAATCTGTCATGTTTTCGTCGATGGCTATGCGGATTTGAATATGGCCGAAACTATTTGTTTTAACGCCAAGGTAGAACGGCCGGGAGTTTGTAATGCTATGGAGAGTATGCTTGTGCATCGCGATGTTGCCGTCCGTTTCCTCCCCGGAATGCTCAAAAAATTTAAAGAAGCCCAAGTGGAAATTCGGGGCTGCGCTCTTACGCAAAAAATCGGCAAGGATGGGATAAAGAAAGCTACGGACAAAGATTACCGCACCGAATATTCGGATTTAATCCTTGCGGTGAAAGTGGTGGATAGTTTTGATGAGGCGGTTGACCATATAAATGAATACGGCTCGCATCATTCGGATAGCATTGTTACTGACAATGAAAACAACGCTAAAGAATTCCTCAAAAGAGTGGATTCGGCTTGTGTGTATGTGAATGCTTCGACGCGTTTTACCGACGGAAATCAGTTCGGCATGGGTGCAGAAATAGGCATCTCTACCGATAAATTGCACGCCCGCGGCCCGATGGGGCTGGAAGAATTGACCAGCTATAAATATATTGTGTATGGAAACGGGCAGATTAGAAAATAATGACAAATGACAAAATCCAAAGCACAAAATAAATTCAAAATCAAAATTACAAATATAAAAACCAGGGTTTTGTCATTTGTAATTTGTCATTTAAGTTTATTTTGAATTTTGGAATTTGGTATTTGACATTAACAGTTTCTTTGGCTTGCAATTTTACTTTTTGCGTTTTTACTTTTGAGTTAACCGATTAAATTATGAAGATAGGTATTTTAGGCGGCACATTTAATCCCGTTCACATCGGCCATTTGATTCTGGCCGAAGAGGCAAGGGAGAAACTCGGGTTGGATAAGATTATTTTTGTGCCGGTGAATCTTCCACCGCATAAAGGTAATCAAGATATCGCTGACGCGGCTAGCCGGTTTAAAATGCTCAAATTAGCCGTCAAGGGTAATAAGTATTTCGGGGTTTCGGATATAGAGATAAAAAGAGAAGGCCGCTCTTATACAATTGATACAATACGCGTATTCAAAAAGAAATTTCCTTGCGACCAATTTTATTTTATCATTGGTTCGGATTTGCTTAAATATCTGGATGAGTGGAAGGATTTGGATGAAATAAGCAAATTAGTTAAATTTGTCACAGCTACCCGGCCGGGTTACCCTCTGGAGAATATTCCGCCGCATTTTGAAACCTTGAAAATAAGGGCGGTTGATGTTTCGGGTTTCCAGGTACGTCAGTGCATAAAAGAAAATAAGTCATTTAGATACGTAGTTCCCGAATCCGTGTTTAATTTTATAAATAAAAAAAGGTTATATAGATGAAGATAAAAATTGCTCCGTCAATATTATCCGCTGATTTTAGCTGCCTTGGAGAAGAGATTAAAAAGGTTGAGAAGGCTGGCGCCGATATGCTCCATATCGACGTTATGGACGGGCATTTTGTTCCAAATATCACTATCGGCCCGATTGTGGTCAAATGTATCCGTAAATGCACGAAATTACCTTTGGATGTGCATTTGATGATTGAGAATCCGCAAAAATATATCGATACCTTTATTGATGCCGGAAGCGATATGATTACTGTGCATATAGAAACTATTTCAGGTTTAAGGCTTGGGATTCAAAAGAGAAAGCTGAAATCCAAAGGGGTTGAGCTTGGTGTATCTTTTAATCCGGCTACACCAGTAGCTCGGATTAAACCTGTATTGAAATACGCGGATTTTATTCTGGTAATGTCGGTTAATCCGGGTTTTGGCGGGCAAAGCTTTATCCCGGCGGCAATTCCCAAAATTAAAGAATTGCGCGCGATTTTTAAAGGAGATATTTCTGTGGATGGCGGCATAAACGAGTTAACCGCGCAAAGCGTTGTCAGGGCCGGCGCCAATGTTCTGGCAGCCGGATCCTATGTTTTTGGCGCGAAAGACAAAAGAAAAGCTATAGAAAGGATTAGAAATGCAGGGTAATAGCGAGATTAAATTCGGGACAGACGGGTGGCGGGCGGTAATTGGCGATACTTACAATTTTAAGAATTTGAGGATTTTGGCTCAAGCTACGGCGGATTACCTGGGAGAGGGGAAAAAAATCGTTATTGGTTTTGATACCCGTTTTATGTCAGGAAAATTCGCCTTTGTTGTAGCCGAAGTTATAAGTAATAATGGCATAGAGGTAATTCTTTCGGATAGGCCGGTGCCTACCCCGGCATTAAGCTTGGCAGTAAAAAATATGAAAGCCGATTTAGGGATTATGATTACTGCCTCCCACAATCCTGCAGAATATAACGGTTTCAAAGTTAAGATGCCTTCAGGCGGCGCTGCGCCGGTTGAAGTTACTCAGGAAATCGAAAAACTTTTGGGGCAAAAATCCCCCGTGGAAAGAAACGAAAAGACAATTTCTGTTAAAGAATCCGATTTAACCAAAGATTATGTCAAGTTCATTCGTTCGTATATCGATTTTAAGAAAATAAAGAACAAGAAATTTAAAGTTTTGGTTGATGCGATGTATGGTTCGGGAGATAGTTTTATCGGCCAGATTTTAAAAGGCACCAAAATTAAGCTTGAGTTTATGCGCAACTCAATAAATCCTTCTTTTGGCGGCAAGAGGCCTGAGCCGGTTGAGGAAAATCTGGAAGAGTTAAAAGAGCGGGTGAAAAAAGAGAAATTCGATTTAGGTATTGCTCTTGATGGAGACGCGGACAGGATTGCCGCGGTAGCTCCCGGTGGCGTATTTATCCATCCTCAGAAAATTTTAGGCCTTTTAGCGCTGCATTTAAATCAGGACAGGGGTTGGTCCGGCGGTTTGGTAAAAACGATTTGCGGGACGACGATGATGGATAACATAGCCAACTTTCTAAAAATCAAGCTTTATGAAACGCCGGTTGGTTTTAAATATATCTCTAATCTTATGGAAACAGAAGATATAGTCGCCGGAGGCGAAGAAGCCGGAGGGATGGGGGTAAAAAATTATATCCCTGAACGCGATGGAAGCATGGCCGGAATGCTGCTAATTGAAATGATGATTTTTCGCAATAAAAATATCCTTAAGATACTGAATGAGATGGAGAAACAGTTCGGCAAGTTTTATTATGTGCGCGCTGACTTGCATTTGGAAAAACGGGTGGAACCTAAAAAAGAAAACCTGCCGAAAGAATTATTGGGCAAGAAGGTGGTTGATATAAAAGATTATGACGGTTTGAAATTGGTTTGTGTGGATCAATGGTTGATGTTTCGCGGTTCGGGAACCGAGCCGATTATGCGTATTTACGCGGAAGCAAAAAGCCTGACGCAGGCAAAGAAACTTTTGGAATTAGGAAAGAAGGTAATTTTGGAGAATGGCGTATAGGCTTAGCAGGTTTATACTTCTTCTATTGTGCAAGCTTTTTTTCCGTATTGAATTTAAAGGCAGGGAATTCATCCCTGAAACAGGCGGATTTATTCTGGTCAGCAACCATTTTAGCTATTTGGATCCTATTGCGGTTGGGACGGCGTGCCCGCGCAGTGTAAGTTTTATGGCTAAGAATACCCTGTTTAACTATCCAGTTCTTTCCGGATGGCTTAAGGCAGTTAATGTCATACCTGTAAGGCGCGGTTCAGCGGACCTATCAGCGATAAGAAAAGCGCTTAGTAACGCCAAGTCGGGAAACGGGTTAGCTTTGTTTCCCGAAGGAACGCGCCGGACAAAGGAGACCGCGTTTGTCGACCCTGAACCAGGCGCGGGATTTTTGGCGGATAAGTTGAATGTGCCGGTCATTCCTGCGTTTGTGTCGGGAACAGAAGTAGCCTTGCCGAGGGGAACAAGAAGATTGTGCTTGGCAAAGGTAAAAGTAGTGTTTGGCAAAGAAATCCATATAGAAAGGGGGAAGCCTTATCATGAAATTTCTGAAATGATAATGGCTAACATAAAGAATTTAGCAAACGAGAATAATTAACTATTCAGTTAAGAGGTTAGTTCAAAACTAAATAATAAATCGTAAAGGAGAATTTAAAATGACAGGCTCAAGGCAGGAATTAGAACAATTGTATAATGAAAGCATCAAGATTATTAAAGAAGGGCATGTGGTAACGGGTAAAATCGTAGCCATAAAGCAAAAAGAGGTTTTAGTGGATGTAGGTTTTAAATCTGAAGGAGTAGTTCCTATTACCGAATTCTCAAAAGCGGATTTGGAAGTGGGCAAAGAAATCGAGTTTTTCCTGGAGTCAATAGAAAATGATGCCGGAAATATCGTGTTGAGCCGAGAGAAGGCGATAAGTATACAGGGCTGGGATCAAGTGGTTAAGTTTTCCCACGAAGGGACGCTTATTGAAGGAAGGCCGGTTAAGAAAGTTAAAGGCGGATTCCTCGTCGATGTTATGGGGATAGAAGGATTTTTGCCTCTATCGTTATCCGCTTTTAAGAATATCGCGGATAAAGATATACTTTATAAATCTTTCCAGTTCAAGATTGTTAAGGTCAATAACCTGAGGCGCAGTATAATATTAAGCCGCAGGGAAGCCGTGCAGAAAGAAAGAGATGTCGCTAAGGATAGAATCTGGCAGGAGTTAAAAATCGGGAGTATTGTTCCGGGAACAGTCAAGGCAATAACGGATTTCGGAGCCTTTATCGATTTAGGCGGGGTGGATGGGCTTTTGCATATTACCGATATGTCTTGGTCAAAGATAAGCCATCCTTCGGAGATAGTCGCTTTAGGCGGTAAAATCGAGGTTGTGATTCTTAACTTAGACAAAGAATCCGGTAAAATCTCTTTGGGCTTGAAACAAAGAATGCCTGATCCGTGGTCCGACATTGTCAGTAAATTCAGTGTAGGCGCAAAGGTAAAAGGCAAAGTTGTCAATATTCTCCCGTATGGCGTATTTGTAGAGTTGGAAAAAGGGGTCGAAGGGTTGATTCATGTTTCCGAAATCTCCTGGACCAAGAGAATCAATAATCCGCAGGAGATGTTTGCCGTCGGAGATATGCTCGAGACCCAGATTATCAGCGTTGATAAAGACTCGCGCAGGATTTCGCTCAGCTTAAAACAATTAGAGCAGAATCCGTGGTTAGATGCCGAATCGAAATATGCGCAAGGTTCTACCGTCAGCGGCAAAGTGCGGGGATTTACCGATTATGGCGCGTTTGTCGAATTGGATAATAGCCTGGAGGGAATGATTCATGTTTCCGATATGTCTTGGACCAAGAGAATCGGCCATCCGCAAGATGTATTAAAGAAGGGCCAGAAGGTTGATGTGATGGTTATTTCCGTTGATAGCCAAAACAGGCGTATCGCCTTAGGCTTAAAACAGCTTCAGGAAAATCCTTGGGGCAAGATTGCCGAAAAATATCCATTAGATACGGTTTTAGAAGCGGAAGTAGTCAATCTTACCGACTTTGGTGTTTTTGTAAAAATGGAGGATGATCTGGAGGGGTTGATTTATTCCAGCGAGATTGATAAAGATTCCGTATCCAAATTAAATCCCGGAAACAAAATTCAGGTTAAGGTGATTAAAGTGGATGTGGAGCAGGCCAAGATAGGTTTAACAGCGAGGATATAAAACATTAAAAACAGGGACGGTTCTATTCTATATAGCCATTTAGCATAGAACCGTCCCTATATGAAAAAATATGGATATCAATAAGCAAGTAGAGATCATTAAGCGTGGAGCAGTGGATTTAATCTCCGAAGTGGAATTGCGTAAAAAGCTCGGGGAGAATCGTCCGCTTAAAATCAAAGCCGGTTTTGATCCTACAGCTCCGGATTTGCATCTGGGGCATACCGTGCTTTTAAGGAAATTGCGTCAGTTTCAGGATTTAGGCCACGAAGTTTATTTTCTTATCGGTGATCTTACCGGTCAAATCGGAGATCCTACTGGTCGTTCAGAGAAAAGAAAACAACTTACCAGGGAAGAAGTTCTTAAAAATGCAGAATCCTATAAAACGCAAGTTTCTAAAATTTTAGATACCGGGAGTGAAAGCCTTAAAATTAAGTTTAACAGCGAATGGCTTAGTAAAATAGACATATTCGGTTTGTTACATCTAACTACGCATTCTAGCGTTGCTCAAATGCTCGCCAGAGAAGATTTTAAGAAACGTTATGTTAGCGGGGAGGATATTTCAATACTGGAATTTATGTATCCGTTGATACAGGGCTATGATTCTGTAGAGCTCAAGGCAGATATAGAGTTGGGTGGAACTGACCAGAAATTTAATCTTTTAATGGGCAGGCAGATGCAGAAGGACTACGGTCAGCCTCAGCAGATTGTTATCACTATGCCGCTTTTAGAGGGGACTGACGGCATTCAGAAAATGAGTAAGTCTTACGGCAACTACATTGGCATAAACGAATCGCCAAAAGAGATGTTTGGCAAAATTATGTCTGTTTCCGACGAGCTTATGCTTAAATACTATGAGTTACTTACAGGGGAAAATCTGGATAATATCAAGAATATGCATCCCAAAGAAGCCAAAGTAAATTTAGCCAAAATTATAATCTCTCAATATCATTCAAAAGAAGCCGCAGAAAAAGAAGCGTTGGAATTCCAGCGGGTTTTTTCCCAAAAAGAGATTCCTCAGGATATGCCCGAATTTAAATCCGATTCCCAAAAAACAATAGTTACTATACTCACCGAAAGCAAGTTAGCCGCAAGCGGCAATGAAGCCCGCAGGCTGATTAAGCAAGGCGCAATAACTTTTGACAATCAGAAGATAGAGAAGGAAGATTTTGTTCCTAAAGCGGGCGGCATTCTTAAGGCCGGCTCCCGCAGGTTCCTAAAAATTGTGCTATAATTTTCAATTATGCTCTGTACCCTAATCGGCCTAAGCGCCGCTACCTTAACAATGTTTTCTTTTGTTCCGCAGATAATCAGGTCGTTGCGGACCAAATCTGTTAAAGACGTCAGCCCCATCACTTTATTCCAGCTCTCCATGGGAGTTTTTCTCTGGATAATTTACGGGATTCTCCGGCGGGACCCGGTAATCATCATCGCAAATGTAATAACCATAATAACTTTGTCCGTGCTCATATTCTTATATTTTAAATTTGGCAAGGGGGCTAAATGAAAGGCATAATTCTGGCTGGCGGAAAAGCTACGCGGCTCTATCCTATCACTAAAGGCGTTTGCAAGCAGATGCTTCCTGTTTACGACAAGCCGATGATCTATTATCCGCTTTCGGTTTTGCTGCTGTCCGGAATAAAGGATATCCTGATTATTTCCACTCCCAAAGATTTACCCCGTTTTAAGGACCTGTTGGGTGACGGCGCAAGCCTGGGGATTAAGCTTTCGTATGCGCAACAGGAGTCTCCCCGGGGTATTGCCCAAAGTTTCATCATCGCCGAGAAATTCATCGGAGATTCCAGCGTTTGTCTTATCCTCGGAGATAATATTTTCTACGGATACAATTTAGGCGAGCTTTTACAGGAGGCAGCCAAAATCAAAGAAGGCGCGCTAGTATTCGGTTATTATGTCAAAGATCCTGCCCGTTACGGAGTAATTGAATTTAATAAAAATTGCAAGGTGTCGGCTATAAGGGAAAAGCCGAAAAATCCTCAAACCAACTGGGTTGTTTCCGGCCTGTATTTTTATGATAACAAAGTGGTTGATATCGCTAAAAAAATTAAGCCTTCGAGCCGCGGAGAATTAGAGATTACCGCAGTCAATAATGAATACATAAAAAAAGGCAGGCTGGAAGTTAAATTTCTCGGCCGCGGTTACGCTTGGCTGGATACCGGAACTTACGAATCATTAATCGACGCCTCGACATTTATTAAAACAATCGAAGAGAGGCAGGGCCTGAAAATCGGCTGTATCGAAGAAGTCAGCTATCGAATGGGTTATATCGACAAGAAGCGCCTGTTAAAATTAGCCGCGCAGATCCCCACCAGTTACGGCGATTACCTGAAGGATTTACTAAAAAATGAATAACAAAATATTAATCTTAGGCAAAGGTTTTATCGGCGAGAAACTGCAAAAGGCTTTTGACTGCGCTATTTGCTCAAGTTTCATCCGGAATTTTAAGGACGCCGAAAAAATAATCAAAAAGTATAACCCTAAAATCATCATTAATTGCATAGGCTCGACCGGAAAGAACAATGTGGATGACTGCGAGCTGGATAAAGACGCTACCCTGCTTGCCAACAGTTTTGTTCCGCTTATTTTGGCCGAAGCCGCTTTGCGCAACAACATAAAACTGGTGCATATCAGCAGCGGATGTATTTTTAAATTTAACTATTCTTTGGATAAGCCGCTAGCGGAAGAAAAAACCCCGGATTTCTTCGGCCTGTTTTATAGCCGCTCCAAGATTTATCCCGAGTTAGCCTTGGCCGAACTTAGTAGGAAATATAATATTCTAATTTGCCGCATCCGGATTCCGCTGTTGAACCAACCGCATCCCAAAAACGTCTTGGATAAATTGATTAAATATGGAAAAGTCATAACTTTGAAAAATTCGGTAACCTATATTCCTGATTTTATCCGGGCGTTGGAACATTTGCTTAAAATTGACGCCAGAGGAATTTACAATTTGGTAAATAAAGGCGGATTAAGCTACCCCGAGTTAATGGAAGTTTACAGGAAATACGCGCCGGATTTTAAGTATGAAACAATTGATTTCCGTAAATTAGGGTTAGTGCGCACGAATTTACTCCTGTCCACGCGTAAACTCGAGAAAACAGGTTTTAAAGTGAGGCCGATTGATTCGGTTCTGGAAGAATGCGTAAAAGAATACCTAAAATATTAATTACCGGCGGCGCCGGGTTTATCGGCAGCGCTTTTGTGCGATTATTCATCAGGGACGGTTCTATGCTAAATGGCCATAAGAATAGAACCGTCCCTATAGTTATTGACAAGCTTACCTATGCCGGCGACCTCAAGCGCCTTAAAGAATTAAAAGAAAGTTTTAAGTTCTACAAAACCGATATCTGCGATAAAAACAAAATCAGGTCTATTTTTTCTCAGGAAAAGCCGGATAGCGTAGTTCATTTTGCCGCCGAGAGCCACGTAGACCGCAGCATTAATGATGCCGCGCCATTCATTGAAACCAATGTCAAGGGCACACAAGTTCTTCTTGACGCCTCCCGTAAACACGGAGTAAGTAAGTTTATTTTTATTTCCACCGACGAGGTTTACGGAGAAATCGCCAATGGCAAGTTTACCGAGAATTCCCCTATTAAGCCAAACAGCCCTTACGCCGCTTCCAAAGCGGCAGCAGACCTTTTGGTTCAAGCCTATATCAGGACCTACAAATTCCCCGCGATAATCATTCGCCCTTCAAATAATTATGGCCCTTGGCAGTATCCGGAAAAATTGATTCCACTGGCTATCCTTAGAATATTGGAGGGTGGCAAAATTCCGGTTTATGGCAAAGGTTTGAACGTGCGCGAATGGCTCTATGTTGATGATTGCGCGCGGGGTATTTTGGCGATACTAAAAAAAGGAAAAGCCGGAGAAGTCTATAATTTAGGCGGCGCCTGCGAGAGCAGAAACATCGATACAGTAAAATTGTTACTCAAAACCCTGGGAGCCAATCCCGGCAGATTCGCATTTGTCTCAGACCGCCTCGGCCATGATATAAGATACAGCCTTAATTCGGCAAAAACTGCCGGAGAGATCGGCTGGAAACCGGATATCTCGCTTGCCCAGGGCCTTAAACTCACCGTTGCTTGGTCGCTTGAGCATCAAACTTGGCTTAAGAGCAAATTAAAAGATATCAACAAACTATATAATAAATAGAAATGTCCATTGTCCTGATTACAGGTTCTTGCGGCTTAATCGGCTCTGAAACCGTCAGCTTCTTCGCGGACAAAGGCTTTGATATCGTCGGAATTGATAATAATATGCGCAAAAGTTTCTTTGGCGCGGATGGCTCAATCCTTTGGAATAAAAAACGCCTGCGCAAACAATACAAAAACTATACTCATTTCTCCGTCGATATCCGTAACGAAACCAAAATAAACAGAATCTTCAAGAAGTATGGCTCGCAAATCGCTTTAATCGTCCATACGGCGGCCCAGCCTTCCCACGATTGGGCGGCAAAAGATCCGATTGTGGATTTTGGAATAAATGCCGGCGGAACCCTTGTGTTGCTCGAAGCCTTCCGTAAGTTTTGTCCCAAGTCGGTTTTTATTTTTACCTCTACCAATAAAGTCTACGGCGATACCCCAAACCGCCTTCCTTTGATTGAAAAAGAAAAACGTTTTGAGATTCCGGAAAGCCACAAGTATTATAACGGCATAGATGAGGATATGAGTATCGATAATTGCCTGCATTCAGTCTTTGGTTCCTCAAAATTAGCCGCCGACATTATGACGCAGGAATATGGAAAATATTTCGGCCTTAAGACGGGAATTTTTCGCGCCGGCTGTCTTACCGGCCCGCTGCATTCCGGAGTGGAACTGCACGGATTTTTATCCTATTTGGTTAAATGCTGCGTAACAAAACGCAAATATAAAATTTATGGCTACAAAGGCAAACAGGTCAGGGATAATATCCATTCTTTTGATCTGGTAAACGCCTTTTATCATTATTTCCAGCATCCCCGCCGCGGAGAAGTCTATAACATAGGCGGAGGAAGGTTTGCCAACGTTTCGGTCCTTGAAGCAATAGAAATGTGCGAGAAACTAAGCGGCGAGAAACTTGATTATGAATATATCGCTACTAATCGTATCGGCGACCACGTCTGGTGGATTAGCGATGTCTCCAAATTCAAATCGCATTACCCGGATTGGCAATATAAATACGGCATAGAAGGCACAATCAAAGAAATCTATGAAGCTTACCGATAATCTCCGCAAGCGTTTTATTGCGGCCGAATCCGATTCTCTGGTCATCGAAACCATCCAAACCATATCCAAAACCAAACGTCAAAAACTGCGCGTAGTCAAACTTAAAGGCGTTTGGCGCGCCAATGAATACAACGAACTGGTTTTCGAAGCCAAAGCGCGCATGGGCACGGCCAAAAAACCGGATAAATATACCTTCACGGGCGCTTGGAAAATAAATAAAAACCAGCAGATTCAATACAACTGCGGCGAAGGCCCGGATGTATTGACCTTTAAGGGCCACTGGAACATATCTTCCGCGAATAAGCTTGTCTATATACTGGAAGGAAGCTCAACCTCGCGTTTTGAATTCAAAGTCCAGCTTGAGTCGCCGTCGCTTTATCCTAAAGAAGGAGAAATTCGCTATCGTATCGGCATAGGCACGCGTAAAAGCCGGCTAACCCAAGGCCAACTGGTTATTTTATACGGCCAGTGGAAATTCGGCCGCAACTTAAGCCTCTCATTTCAAATGGATTATGGGCAAGGCAGGATAAAAGAAATAGAGTTCGGGGCTTCGGCAACCTTTGGCCCGGACAAGATAACTTTTGCCCTTAATAACGAGTTTGGCAAGCCTTTAAGCATAACTCTTACTATGACACATAAATTCTTGGAACATCTTGACGCCAAAGCTTTTATAAGATTGAAATCCCGCCAAAATGAACAGTCTGTAGAAGCCGGGATAACCATTCCTTTTTAAGCAAAAACTTGCCATAAGGGATTAGTCAATAGATCCTTACCCCCTTGATCCACAAAAGCAAGGTAGTTTTTAAGCAATACATCAAGGTCAATAGCAGCTGTCATAAGTAATCGTTTATCTAGGTCAGGCTTTTTCTCTTGGG
>Ga0265297_10001314_pt1 | contig 59695 bp, 82 predicted proteins | sample Munlanlwell13791_FD_192502 | JGI IMG/M metagenome (GOLD analysis project Ga0265297, IMG submission 192502) | Leachate microbial communities from a municipal landfill in Southern Ontario, Canada - Leachate well 137-91 | ecosystem: Engineered > Solid waste > Landfill > Unclassified | place... | reverse complement strand
TTTACGTTCAAAATATGACAAGCAGGGTAGGGTACGTATTTATATGAATGGACATTGTTCAGAAGAAACAAAATTAAAAATGTCAGAAGCACAAAGAGGTGAAAAACACCATTTATGGGGAAAACATCGTACAGAAGAATCTAAAAGAAGAATGTCAGAATCACGTAAAGGTAAGAAACGATCTCCTCATTCAGAATTTACAAAGAAAAAAATGAGTATTAAGGCATTGAATCGTAAGCCCAATTTTAATCCAAAGACAACTGAACCCATAGTTTCTGCATATCTTGATGAAATTAAAGAAGAACATACTTCACAGAAAAATATTGATGGTATTGCAAGAGTAGATGAATATCTTTTAAGAATTAAAGGGATTATACAGGTAGATGGTTGTTATTTTCACGGATGTTTAATTCATCGTCCTACTTGTATGAAATATAAAATGGTTAGGGATAAAGTAGAAAAAGATAAAATTCAAGATGCTCAATTAATTAAATTAGGTTATAAGATTCTTCGTATATGGGAACATGATATAAATAATGGAAAATATAAGCAGTTGATAAATGATTTTGTAAATAAATGAAAATTTGGAATGGTAACACCACTCCCAATTATAAAAAAATATTTTTACTTAAGGAGGAAACAAATGAGTATAGAAAAAAAAGGTGTAGCAGAAAAAATTATTAGCGTAGCAAAGAATGTGAAAGAGTTTGAAAAATTGCGTGAGAATATTGTAAAAGAAAATAATCTTGTTAAGTGTAGTCGTTGCGAAAAACTTTTGGCAAAAAGGGGAAGTAGTGGAGAGGTGGACATTAAGCACCAAAATTTAATAGTTATGACAAATCCTCCTACTGTAATAGTGTGTACGAAATGTGGTCAGCAAAATGTAATAGAAAAATAACAGGGCTCATTATTGAAGGGTAATATAAAAAAATATAGAGGCGAAAGGAGAGAAAAATGAGTGACAAAGATGTTGTTAATGTGGAGAGAAGTATTAAGGATGGGAAAATAGATTTACGTAGTTTTATAACCATAATCATTCAGAGACTTATGGGTGAAACATTAGATCTTGCAAGAATGTCTGAAATTTCGGATAGAGCAATGGATCAACTTGCTAAAACAGTTAAGAGAGATTTTAATAGTGTAATCAATCAGAGTGTGGGGATTTTGGAAAAGTACGGATATATTGAACCAAGCACAGAAAATGATAAAAATAAAGATTCTATTAATTAATAAAAAATATGCCTTTTTGGAACATCAAGAAGGCCGGAATAATATATACTTTGTCGAGATCCACATATGTAATAAATAAAGAATTTTAATATCGATAATTTTAAGTTAAAAATAATCAATCTCGACATTTTTTTCGATATTTTGTCGAGATCCAAATTAGAGGTGTTCATGTTCAAAGATATAAACACAAAATTGATTACAGAAAAAGAAGCCTCTGCTTTGAGTAAGAGTGCTGAACTTTGGGATATCGTATATGATTTTTTAAGCAGTCCCTTGGTTAAAAATATAATAACAATGCTTTCTTTTGGTGCAGTTTCAGGAAAAGTGGCTCAGGCTATAAAACTATTACAGGAAGCAGAATCTGAGGCAAAAGAAAAGAAAGAACAAGAGGCTAAAAAAAATAAGAAAAAAAAGAGATCTAATTTAAATATAGTTTCAGAATGGTCGGATGAGGTAAGTGATAAGTATGTTAATAGTTTAAGGCAATGCAGAGATAAGAGAAGTTTGGACAAATAAAAAAATCATTGGAGGTAATATGAGTTTTATAAAATCCGGTGGCACTTTTGCCATTATAGAGACCGGAAGTTTTAAGAAATGTGCAAGTATAGTTAGTATTGCCAAGAAAGAGAAATCAAAAGATATTGTAATTGAAGAGAAAGGAGATGATTTTCTTTATTTTGTGGCAAGGGCAATAACAGCAGATGTTCCCAACGGAAATTATGATATGTTCCCTGCTGAAGAAATAAAGGCTTCATATCAGACATTCGTGGGAAAAGGTTTTTATCTTGATCATAACTCTGATTCAATTGATAAGGCTTTTGGTACGATCATTGATGCTGTATATGTGGACAAGGATTCCAAGGATGTCCATGTTCAATGTCTTATGAAAATCAATAAAAAGCAATTTCCTGATATTTGTCAGAAAGTCATTGATGGAGTATTAAATTCCGTATCAATGGGTGCAATTGCTCAGGAATCAGTTTGTTCTATTTGTGGTAATGTTGCACATGATAAAGATCAGTTTTGTAAGCATATAAGTGGAAATAAGGGTCGTAAATTTAGAGTTGAAAAAGATGCTACAGGTAATATAATTAATGCCGAAGTGGATGATTTGGGCGATCAGGTAGCATTTGAAATTAATAAAGGTCTTGTATTTACAGAGTTAAGCGGAGTTACAGTTCCTGCTGATAGTACAGCTCGCGTTAAAAGAGTGTGGGCTGATCAGGTAAAGGAAAAAGTAAATAAATTGATAAAGATGGCCACACGTTTATTTGACAAGGGTTTAGTTCAAGAGGCAACAGATTTGAGAAGACAAGCAGAAGATTTAGAGAAAGAACAAATAATCGATTCTATTGAGGAGGAAGATGTCATGAATGATGAAATTAAGAAAGAAGAGCCTAAGAAAGAAGAAGTTGTGATTGTGCAGGAAAAACCAGGAACAGGTTTTAAACCGGAAAATTTAGCAAGGCTTACAAAAGAAAAGATTACGGCTGCTGAATACGAATCATTGGAAAATGAAATATTGAATAAAACGAGGATTAATAAAGTGGAAGTACCTGAGTTTAAGCCTGAAGTAGTTCAGAAGCCTGTGGAAAATGTTTCAAAAACAGATGAGATTACTCAGGAAGTTTTAAGTAAATTAAAGACAAAAGTTATATCTTCATTGTTTAAGCATCAAGCATCTGATCTTATTATGGAAATTGATCCTAATATATCAGAAGAAGAAAAAGAAAAGATTTTGAATAATGTTCAAGTACAGATAGTTGAAGATTCTAAAAAAGTTTCTTCTAAGCGTAAAATTGCCGATAATGCCGTAAATGAAGATGTTATAAAAACAGATAAAGAAACAAATCCTGTGGTATATGATGTTAAATTTGTTAAGAATCCTGTAAAAGTTGAAGATTCACAATGGGTCGTTGAAAAAGATGGAACTGAATTGTTATCAGCAAAACTTAAATATATTTGTGGTAAAGATGGAGATGTTGAGTATTATACAAGTCCAAAATATGCTGCATTGACAGAACGTATTATACATAAATATGGTCTTGGTGCTGTTCGTGATAGATGGTCAAAATTAGCAGCGGATGCAAAGGTTCAGGCTTTAACATCAGAAGAAGTATCTAAGATAAAAGAATATTTTAGCAAAGTATTTGGAAAAATTGATAAATCATATTTTCCTGAGTTAATTGAATTACACAAAAAGAAAGAGCCCGAAGCAAGCAATGTAAAACTTGCTTCTCTTAAAACTGACATTACAGCATCTTTGTCAATATTGGATGATATTAGTGTTGAAGATAAGGTTGCTTATATTAAAGCATCTCTTGATACAGAATCAAAAACCTATAAAGAGAGTGGTTTAAAAGATCTTGCGACACAATGCCCTGATTGTTTTGAGAAACTTTTTGTGTTAGCCAAAGGCAAAGGAATGTCTCCCGATGCAGCGAATGCAATGTGGAAAAAGTTTAATCAGAGTAAAGAAAAATGTATGGAAGGCATGAAAGATAAAATGAAAAACCCTTCTGCATTTTGCAGATGGCTTGAAGTTTTTGTTTCAGGAAAAGGGAAGCCTGCAAAGGATTCTAAGCCTGAAGACAAGAAAGATGAACCTCAGCCCAAGAAAAAGTTTCCATTTAAAAGAAAACCAATTGAGAATAAAGAAAAATCCGAAGTGGCAGAAACAGAAAAGAAAGTAGATGAAAAACCTGAAGAGAAAAAAGATGAGGGTACAGAATTTAAAGCATTATTTGCTGAAATTGAAAAAGATAAAGAAAATCAATTGAAAGAAATTATAGCATCAGAGGATTTATTTGTTCAAGAAGGCGAAACAAAAGAACAAGCAGCAGAAAGATTTTATAATTGGCTTAAAGATAAGGCAACTGAAACTTTGCCTGTGGAGAATATTGAAACTCATGCTTCAGTTGAAAAGAAAGCAGATGAAGTAGTTCCTGAGCCGGTTATAGAGGTTGCTAAAGAAGAGCCCAAGAAAGAAGAAGTTGTTGTTGAAATTAAAGAAGAAGTAAAAGAAGAGCCAAAGGTTGAAGTAAAAGAAGAAGTTGAGGAAGATGTTGAGTTAATTAAGAAAGAAAATGAATTATTAAAGAAAGAAAAGAAAGATCTTGAAGAAAAAATGGCATCAGAAAAAATGTCAAAATTATTTGATGATAAGAAAAATAAATGTTATGCCGTGGTTGAAGAAATGGTTGATAAAGGTCTTGTTGTTGCCGACGAAGATAATGTTAGAGAAATGGTAAACAATGAAGATTGTGCGACAATAGAAGAAGCGCGTAAGAAAGATTTTAAAGATAGAGTGGATAAACAACTTGCAAAACTTATGTCTTTGGATGAGAAAGGTTTAACAGCATTTGCTGATACAGTAAAATCATTTAAAGTTGTTGCAGGAGAAAAGAAAGAAACATCAGGATCTGTAATATTGGCAGGATTAGGATTTACACCTGCCGTGAAAGATATAGATGGTGCGTTTTTGGATAGGGTATTTTCGTCAAAATATAGAAAATAATAAGCCATTAATTAAATCTACATTTTCGTGAAAAAAATCTCTTTATGAGGTCGAAAATGGACAGTGATTAATTAATCCTTATTGTAGGTTATAAAAATGGGAAAGGAATGCAATGATATGATCGTGATATTGAATATCGTTAGGAATAACGGTGTTCGGAAATGGTAGGGTAGAGTGAGTGGTGTGGAAAGAGTGTTGGAAAAATCTAAAAAAGGAGGACAAAATGGCTATTATTATCAAGAAAGAAGTTAATCGTCATTGGGGATTAAGCGTAACATCTGGCGTTACAGTAGTGGCCGGTATGGTCGGTAGGTTTGATACAACCGATACAACTGGTGCAACTGCAACCACAGCTGTTGCTGCATCTGCTAATGCTATTGGCTTATTCTTGGAGAGTAATGTTGCTAAGGGCACAGGACTTGGTTTGAACTCACGTAGCGATACGAATGGTTCAGATAAAGTTTCAGTTGCGACTAACGGCGGATGGTTCTTAATATACGACGATGGTCGTGGATGCCCATATGACAACAGCCAAACCTATACACTTGGACAGCCTTTATGGACAAATGCATATGGTAGGGTTACAAATGTTGCTACAGCTTCCGGAATTACAAACCAAATTGGTATATGCACAAAAGTTCCGACAACTGCAACAGACTCTTTGGGTGTTAAGTTATTAGTATAATGATGATTAATTTCAATACAAAGGATGTAGTTAAAATGATTTAAAGATGTTATTGAAATAAAGACAATAAAAAACAAAGAAAAAGGAGGATTTTACAATGGAAGAGCTTACCGTATCAGAACGTAGGCTCATTGATCAACGTCTTGGTGCTATTATGAACAGCCCTGGTGGTTTGGAAAAAATAGCACAAAGAATGCAAAGCCCAATACGCTACGATTTACTTTATGAAGGTCGTATAAGACAACTTTTAAGGGTACATACTTTGTCCCCTGGAGAACCTGCGATTTTTGATAAAGACGTACGTGTTCCAGCTGTAAAATTGTCAAAAAGAGGTCTTCCCCCAGTTCTTGTTATCGAATCTGACAGGTTTGAAGTTGATACATTTGAAATTGCAGTACACCCTGAAATTCGATACAATGAATTGATCTATCGTAGATTTGATGTGCTTAACAGAACTCAGGAACGTGCAAAAAGTCAAATCGCCGAAATAGAAGATGAAGAAGGATTTTCGACAATTAATACTGCCTCAACCGCATATAACAGTGCGATAAGTGAGACAGGATCAACTGGATTATTGCAGTACGATACATTAGCGAGGGCTTTCGCGGTCATTGAATCAAACCGTTTAATTCCTTTCAGTATTCTTTGCCACCCTTACCATATGAGAGATTTTAGAACTTGGAATATTCAAACAACCGGGTCTAAGATATTCGACGAAGTAACACTCTATGAAGTGTTGAAGACTGGCAAAATGGGTAAAGTATGGAATGCAAATATTATCACATCGGTTATGTGTAATCCTGCCAAGATGTATGTCATGGCAGCTCCGGAACTTGTTGGTATAATGCCAATCAGGTCTGATGTTACCGTAAAACCGTTTGATGATGTTCGCAAACTTAGCGTAACATTTGCTTGCTTTGAAAATATTGGATTTTCAATTCAGTATTCTCAAGGTATTCAGCAAATTAGTTTCGCATCTGCCCCAACTGAAGGATGGCCAACATATGGTGCAACTGGATAGTTCAGTTGTATTTATATTTGTGCTTTTCGGTTGAGTTCAGTCAATGAGTTATAAAAGAACAATCTCCGTGGGGAGACTGTAGCGGTCTCCTCACGGTTTGTTTGATTTTTTCGTATAAAACGTTAATATCTATGTATAAGTGTATACAATTTATATGTTGTAATTCTTAATTTCGCAATTATATATAATTTTTAAAAAGTTTAGATTTGTTTGGATGATAAAATAAAAATAGTTAGGAGGTTGGAAATGGCAGAGGTTATAGAAAATAGTTATACAATTTACGTGAGCAATTGTGATGGAAGTTTGTGTATATCTGATTTAGTGTATGTTTTATCTAATGGAATGAAAAAAGTAGTTATACTTAAAAAAGGAGAAAGAATTCCTGATAGTGTTAGATCTCAGGATATAGATTTGTCAGTAGCAAGTGGTTGTTTAAAGGATTATATTAATAAAGGGTTTGTGAGTGTTGAAGTTCATCAAAATGTGTTAAGAACAGAGAATCCTGCTGTGTTGCAGAAAGCAGAATCCCAAGTCGATGCCAAAGTGAAAGCCCAAGATGAAGAAAAACATACTGATGCTCCTACACAGATTATAAATGTAGATGTTAAAGAAGATAAACAATATATTTCAAAGGCATCTGGTGTATCTGAGATTATCGTTAAAGATGAGCCTATTGTAATTTCGGCTGCCGATAAAGAAAAAAAGGTTATAAAAGAAATTTTGCCGGAAGAAGATTTTGTTAAAGGGTTGATTGATGATAAAGAAATAATAATGAAAGATGAGGTAGAGATCGATTTAGAAGAAGAATATAAAAAATTTGATATTTTAAAGTATAAAGAAAAATTAAAATTTATTTCTTTAACTAATAAGAATGATATTCCATTATTGGAAATGATATTAAAAAAGACTACCTATGATGTAATACAATCAAGATGCCAAAAAAAGATAGAACAATTAGAGGGATAATAGATTGGGAGGACATAAATGAATTTAATATTAGATCAATTTCCAAGAGATGGAAATTCTAATCCTGTTTCAGTATTAGTTGCTACTTGTCATTCTCGTCTTACCGATCGAGATGTGTATACACCATTACAATCTACATCCGATGGAAAATTAATGGTAGACACTGAATTGGAGATTAATGCTAATTTAACTATTACGAATCTTGATTTAAAGATAGCGTCTACTGATCAGACACTTGGTAATAGATATATTGCAAGCGATACTAATGGATATATTTTTGCTCATTCTCTCATTAATGATGGAATAGGGAATGATATTTCATCATCTTCTTTTGGTGGAAAAACAGGTATGGATGTAGCATTGATAACACCTGTTGTTGTTAATGTAGAATTAGATGCTATTAACGATCAGGTTCAAGTTTATGGATTTGATGGTATAACTATTACTCAGATTAAGACTAATGTTGGTGGAATATTGGAAACAAGTTCCGATATTACTGGTGGAAACGGAATTCAATCGATTTTATCAGGATTGTCTACGATTGATGCAAAATTAATAGGATTATGTACTACGAATCTTGTTCCTACATCTCCCACAGTTCAAACTTTTGTATTTCCAATAGCTTATACCTTTACTCAAATTACTCCGATAACTTCTCCTGTAAAAGTGTGGCAAATAAAAACAAGACAATCTTCAGATTTATATTACAGATATTCATCAGTTACCCCTTCTGTACCATTTTTTAATACAGTTTATATGACACTAGATGCAGGTTCTACATTGAGCGAAGATACAGATATAAGTTCGACAACATTATTTATTTCAGTTGCTATAACAAACACCACTGTTGAATTAGAAACATGGAGGTAGTATGTCCATAAAACAATATGGAAGATTTTTAACAGATAATTCAGTAGAAAATTCAGACATTTCATCTGATTTCTATGTCGCTTCTGATATAAATAATAGAGTGTGCTACCTTCAAATGGCAGAATGTTCTGGGCTTACATGTTATGATTCTACAATATATAGCGGTGATGCAACAATTAGTGGGCCTACATGGCTTGCAGCTAAAAATAGAATTGGATCACGTTTACATTTTGATGGAGTAGATGATAAGGTAATTATACCACATTCTTCTCAGATAAATGTTGGAGCTATAGGTCAAAGTTATAGTATTGAGTTTATGGTAAAAGTAAATGCCGCTAATATTCCAGGGGTTGAATGGCAAGATCATTTTGTTATTAAACCCTCAAATCCACTTGTTAATTATCCATATAGTTTTATAGTGAGAAATATTGGCGAAACACCACCTGGTGGTTTAGAGTTTAGGGTATATCAAGGTCCACCTGATGCTATTCAGCTTTTTTCTACAATAACAATAGCAGATGGTTTATGGCATCATATTGTAGGAGTTAGAGATGCATCAAATAAACTTATTTTATTATATATAGATGGTGTTTTTAATGCTCAAACAACTGACACCACAACATTAAGTTGTGAAAACACCGATCCTGCAATCATAGGTACAGCTATTGGAGCATTTACTGGATTTGTTGATGAATTTTCTATATATAATATTGCATTATCTGCTCAAGAAATTGATAATAGATATAAAACACTTCAGTTTAAATTTGGAAATAGGTATTTAAACTATTAGGAGATACTAAATGCATTATTATCTTGAAATGACAACAAAACCTGGTTCAGTAGATGGTTTAATATTGCAAATAAGAGAAGAGGTTTCAAATAAAACCGATGCAATTGCAAAAATAGAAGATTATAGAGATGATTTTGATGGATATGGATGGACAGCTGTTTGCCATACGTGTAATCATTCAATAAATAATGCCCCATGTACTTTTGAGATACTTGAAATAAACAGTGGAATAACTGTTGGAGATACTGATAATTTTCTTCATATAGAAGAACAAAACTATGATACAATAAATAAAGTTCCAACGTTTGTTAAAGTTTTAGCTACAAATAAAGGAGATGCAACTTCTAAATATAATAGTAAATATAAAACAAAATTTAATGGTAAAATACATACAAAAAAATATAAGGTTTTTCAAAATAAAAAACAAGCAAGTTCAGAGGATATTTAAATATATTATTTTATATGATATATGGTAGAAGGAATATTGATGATAATTTTTGAATAATGTGGAGCATATAAATGAATTTAATATTAGATCAATTTCCAAGAGATGGAAATTCTAATCCTGTTTCAGTATTAGTTGCTACCTGTCATTCACAATTAACAGGCAGAGATACGTACACGCCAATACAGTCTACTTCTGATGGTAAAGTGATGGTTGATGCCACTATTGAAGTTGGTGATATAGAAATAGGGGCAGTGGAATTAAAAAATGGAGCAGATGATACGCGTGCTACGATTGGATTGGATACATCCAATAATGCTCTTTTTGTTCAGTCTGATAGTCTTGCAAAGAATTCTACTTTAACAGGTGGATCTGTGATTGTTCAGGCGAAAATGCAGGATGTGTCGGGAACAGGCATTACTTCTACTGTTGATGGTTTAAAACATAGACTTGATGTAGATGTTGGTGGGGCTACTGTAGATGTAGATACAACCAATTTAAATATTGTTCAAAGTGCTTATACAAGTAGTATGCAATTTTATGGTTCGGATGGTATTACTGTTACTGCAGTAAAAACTACTCCCCAAGGAAATTTATATACGAGTTCTCAGATTACCGGAGGGGAAGGTGTTAACGCTATTACGTCCGGTCTTACAAATATTTATACACGCCAAGGGGATGCTAATCAAAAAACTCAGGTAGTTGATCATTTGGGAAACACAATTTCCTCAAGTTCTGATGGATTGCAAAGAAGGCTTGATGTTAATAGCCAAATCGTTGGTGGTCTTGGTATTCAGGAAATTGCTTCAGGATTAACAAGTATTTATAATACATTAAATGGAACATTAAATATTGCTAATGCTGCTGGTATAACGACAGGTTCTTATCTTTACGATTCACAGACAATAAAGCCAACTATGATTACTCCAATGAACGAATTGTTAATAACAGATACGGTTAGGCTTGTTGGAACAGTGCTTTCTGGTACCACATTGGATACTAATTTTTGGTCATCTTCATTATTGTTTGGAGGAACTTGTTCTGTTAGTGGTCAGGCAACTTTACAGGTTGTTAATACACAAGCAAATAGTTCGTCTATTTTACAGTCGGTAAGGTCTGCGAGATATATGGCATCTAATTCTAATAAATTTAGAGGGCAAATAAGATTGCCTGATACTGGAGTTTCTGGAAATGTAAGAAGATGGGGGGCATTTGATGCTAATAATGGATGTTTTTTTGAATTAAATGGAACTACGTTAAAAGTAGTTACAAGATTTAATACTTCCGATTCTCCTGTAAGTAATGGTAGTTTTAATGGGAATCAAGGTTCAACATTTACTCTTAGTACGAGTTGTAGAGTGTGGGAAATTATATATACTAATGGATCTGTAAGATTTTATGTTGACAATGTTTTATTGCATACAGTGTCAGCATCTACTTCTCCTTGGACACAAAATATGCATTTACCTGTAAGAATAGAAAATGTCAATACAGGTAGCCCTGCAACAAATAACATACAAATAGAAGTGAGGGTGGCTTCCATAGTAAGGCAAGGCGAGGCATGTTCAAGGCCACAATATAAAAATATATCAGTGCTTGGAACATATGTTTTGAAAACAGCTCATGGATCATTAGAAAAAGTAGTTATTAATTCTCTTGGAGGTTCAGGCAATGTTCTTACAATCTATGATAATGTTGCTGCTGTTCAAGGAACTACAATGTGTACATTAAATACATCAGCAAACACTTCATCTCCTGGAGATATTTGTTATGATGTAGATTTTTATACAGGATTGACCGTTGTTAATGCAACGGGAACGACTGGAAACTTTACAATTGTTTATGAATAAAATAATGAAAAAATAGATGTTTGATGTTTATAGACTTTTAATTTCAAAATGTAGTTAAATATAGGTGTAAAAAGGAGATTTGATTATGAAAGATGTAGTAGAGACACTTGATACATTAACGTTTAAGAATACTATTTCTTTAATGAGAATTTCGCCGGGTAATGGTTTTTATTATAAAAGTTTTGTTGCCGGAATATGTTCTATGTTTACATTTTTGTTTGGTGGTTGGGATTTGGCTTTAAAAGTTTTAGTGTCTTTTATGGTATTGGATTATATGACAGGGTGGATCTGTGCTGCATATCGTAAGAATGTTTCATCTCGTAGGGGATTAAATGGCTTATACAGAAAAATAGGAATGCTCTGTGCTGTTGTTGCTGCTACATTAATGGATCATGCATTTAGTTCAGGTACATTATGTCGTAAGTTTGTTATATTTGTATTGTCTGCAAATGAGATAACGTCAATATTGGAAAATCTTGAAATTATTGGAGTTAAGATACCAGGTATAAGTAAAATTTTGTCAATGGTTAATGTAAAGCAGGAAAAACATTCAAAGTAATTCAAAGTAATTCAAGGTAATTTAAAGTAATTTAAGTTAATTTCTTAAAAAAATCTCAAATAACATTTTTATTGCTGTAAATATTTTTATTAAATATATAATGCCATAATACTATCTATTTTTTTATTAAAGAGGAAAATTAAAATGGCACAAACTCAAATTAGGGAAGATCAGTTAAAAGATGCTACCCTTTCTAATAGACATTTAAGTGCTTCGGCTGCTATTTCTGAATCTAAGATTGATTTAGCATATACAACGTCTAATCTTAGTACTACATTGTGGCAGGGCATTGCTAATGTTAGTGTTGGAATGGATCATTCTACGTTAACACATTTAGATTATGCATCAGCTGGACATACAGGATTTGCAGGAACAGGGATTGTTAATACGTTTACGCAAGTTCAAGTTATGTCATCAGGATTGACCACATCTACAATGGTTGCAACAGGTGGGGCAACTTTTGGTAGTTTGATATATTCTCCATATTTTCAAGGAGATGGATCTAAATTAGTAAATATACCATCTACAGGCATAACTAATCATGCTTTGTTAACTAATCTTGATTATGATATTGCCGGACATACTAATTTTGCGAGAACAAACGGTATAAATACATTTAGTGGTATTCAGACATTTTCAAATGGAATTACATCAACTGGTGTTTCAATATTTAATAATGGGTTATCAACAACAAGTATTAATTCAAGTGGAATAATAAATTATGTAGGAAATAGACCTACAAGAAATATAGTGTTAACTCCAAGCGGTGGAATATCAGCAACAACCAATGGACCTGCTCAGACAAAGATAGCAGGTACAAATTTTGAGTATTATGTTTTAGACTATGATGCCGTAACAAGTGAGAAAGCGTATTGGAATTTATCTGTACCGTATAATTATGCTGATGGGTCTAGTGTAGATATAAAAATATATTGGAAAGAATCAACATCTGAATCAAGTACAAATGTAATATGGAGTGCAGGAATATTGGCATTAACAGATGGTAATACATGGGATAGTTCATTAGTATATACATCTTTGACAACAAGTAATACTAAAAATGATAATACAAAAGTTATAGTAGCAACCGGAACTATTGTTAATGGATTTGGATCAGGAACTCAAGAAAATGATTTAGTGATTGGAATTCAAAGAGATGTAGCAGACACATATACATATGATGCAAGATTTTTAAAAGCAGTTTTAACTTATAGAATTAAGGAGTAATAATGGCAGTTTATTATAATTTAAATGATTTGCCACAAAAAAATAATGTTCAAGCTTTTTGGCAAACAGAAGAATTGAATCCACCTCTTTACGATCAAACATCTAACCACTATGATTTTACAAATTCATCATGTATGTTTTTATATCAACAAAATGGAATTATAGATAAATGTGTTTTGGATCAAGGTAGTACATATGTTTCCGCAGAAGGTCCAGGACAAACTCCGTGTTCATTATTTGAAAATAGGGATGAATTTACATTTTCATCTTGGATTTATATGACTAATGGAGATGTTTCAGGTTGTTTAATAGCTCAATATTCAGTTTTTAGTTCTATCTTAATATATTTTGGAACAATTCCAAATACAACTGTTAATGCTTTTGATTATGCTGTTACTACATCTGATGGAACACAATATGAAATTGTATCTAGCGAAACATTTCCACTTAATACTTGGTATTGTATATTTTTAAGATTTAAAAGAAATGGCACCATGGATATAAGAGTTAATAATACAACTCTAGGTGGTGCAATCAATATAGGGGATTATTCAACATCAACAGCTTTTGCTGATTTTTATCCATATGGTAACTTTACATTAGGTGGCAGTGTTGATAACTCAATTGTTGCACCATGGTATGGTAAAATTGATGAAACTATAGTTTGGGATAAATATTTAACAGATGAAGAGTGTGATTTGATATATTCTAGTGGGGCACCTGTAAGAAAACAAATTTCTGATTTGCCTCAATATGGAAATATTAAAGCATTTTGGCAATTTGAAGAAACAAAAGGAACATTATATGATCAAACATCTAATCATTATGATCTTCTTTGTAGATTTTCAACACCTACATATGGTGAAATTGGAATTATAGACAAAAGTATTCTTAACACAGCAAGTGATTTTTTTCAAGAATATCCTGGCGGCTTACCACATTCTTTATTTGATTCACTCGATGAATTTACAATAATGACTTGGATGTATCCAATTAACACGTATTTTCAAATGATATTAGGTAGTGGAAATGTTCAGATATTTTGCTATTCTAATGGTGGTGTATTAAACGAATTATTATTTAGCTTAACAGCTATTGATAGAGTTCACACAATTTCAAGTGATGAAATACTTGAACTTAATACTTGGTATTGTATATTTTTCAGATTTAAGAGAAACGGGTTAATGAATATGAGAGTTAACACTACAACTCTTGGTGGTGAAATTAATATAGGGGACTATTCATTGGGGGACAGTAGTAATATTTTATCATTATATGGATATGTACCCACATCTATATCTCTTAATCCCACTTATGCTTTTCAAGGTAAAATTGATGAAACTATAGTTTGGGATAAATATTTAACAGATGAAGAGTGTACAGATTTATATTCAAATGGTGCACCACAAAGGAGTGCTCCTACTTCATTTATACCAAAGCAATCTGGAAGTGTTGGACATCTTATATTTTAATTTAAATAGGAGGAAATAATGGAAATTACAGACGAACAAGTTATTGCAATTATGAAATCAGATCTTTTAAGTGCTAATAAAAAACAAGAAATAGCAAAACTTCAAAAAAAACATTCATCGGATATAGTTTCTTTGCAAAAGAGACATAATGTTGAAATAGAGTCTCTTAAAGAGATTCAGGCGAAAGATATTGCTGTGTTGCAGAATGAGTTGAATGAAATTACAAACGTTAAGACTAATGTTCTGTTGAACGCAAAAAGTGTTGATGTAGAGTTGAAAGAAGAATAAGTTATTAAAATTTAGTAAATGGAATTAGGCAGTATAGTTTTATTTTTTTTGTTATATAGGAGGATAAAATGAAAATTGTTATGTGGATTTTGCATGCATTAAGATGGTTGGGTTGCAATGTTATGTCTTTAATTTTTAATGGTTTAAGCAGAGTATGTCAATTGATCTCTAATGGTTTTAGTTGGGTAGAGAATTATTTTGCAGGAGTAATGATGTGGTGGGCTTATTTGGGAGAATTTCCATATAATGATTTTATCAAAGAAAATGAGGACATAAATAATGAAGTTGATCCTGAAAGGGATGTATATGGAAATATTTTAGTTGATGAAGAAACAGGTAAAGATATTAATGATGATAGTATTGAAAGTCTTGAATGTCCTGCCGGCTTAGGTTCTGTTGAATTTAATGATGATAATCGTTGTCCTGAATCGAATGCAGATTGTTGTGATAATTGTGATTTAAATGAGATGCAGGATAAACCTAAAAAGAAAAAGAAAAAGAAATCAAAAAAGAAAAAGATAGAAAATGGAGATTAAATGTGTATAATGTGTGATATTGTGAATGATGTAAAAAAAGCATATCATTATTATGATGGTAAGGATTTCATTATATGCGAATGTGATAAGTGTAATGTGCCTATGGCTATATTAAAGAAACATACAGTGGAGTACGATGGAATTATTTTAAGAGAAATGATTAATAATATTTCTCGGATTGCAATGAAAAAATGGCAAGATAAATGGTATATAGATATGTATTTGACAGAATGTATCGATCATTTTCATTTACATGCTCGTCAACAGAAAGAGGAGTAATATATGATTAAATATAATGAAATTCCTGTACCTGAACCTGATGGAGTGATTACTCAATTTACTTGTCCTGATAGTTATGTACCTCTATCTCTACAGGTATATCGCAATGGTTTGCTTGCAACATTAGATGTGGATTATACTGAATCTACCCCATCGAGCGGGGTATTTACTTTTGTAACTGCTCCATTATTAGGAGATATTATTCGTGTAACATATCGTACAGTTGCAGCATCTATTACGCCAGACAGAATTAATGATTTAATTGCAAATGCAAGGATAATTTTGCCATCAAGATATTTAACCCACGTTACTGATGATATGTTGTATGTGTGGTTTTATATTGTCATGCAGGATATTAATCAAATTCCAATGAAAACAAGTTATACATTGGAGAATGTGCCTATAATATATGATGGAGCGTTGCTTGTGGGTTGTCAATTATATGTGGCTATGTTTGTTGCTGCAAGAAGATCTATGGAAGAATTTTCGTATAGTAATGCAGGCCGAGCATTAACAATAGATAATTATACAAAAGTTAGTGGTATGGCTACGCAGTATGAAAAATTATATACACAAATGGCTTTGAATACAAAGAAAGCATTAATGCCAAGTCCGAAGGGAATTTCAACCCCCAAATTCAATTCGTTACTTTTAAGGCCTTTCTCGACACTTTATCCTTCGAGGTTCAGTTCAACCTAAGGGATAGGGCATATAGTAAAATAAATATAAATTGGAGGTTGTGAAATGAGTGGACAAAGATTTTTTTCAAGGGAATGTTATTTAAGGGGAGACAGCAATAAGGTACAAAAGAAGCATGATGCTGTTGAGAAAGTGAGATGGGCAAAAAAAGCAAAAGAAAAAATGATAAAAGATATTCAGGCAGATGGTCCTGTAATTTTATTGGCAGAAACGAAAGAATTTACAATATGGGATAATAGGCCACTGCAATCTATAATGATCGAATCATTGCCAAATGGTACAACGATAAATATGGATTATGAGTTATTTGAAAATTTTAGGGATTGCATGGATCAAATGAAAGATTATGAGTGGAAAAGGGTAGATGTAAAAGATTTTGTTGAAGATTGCGATTGTGATGAGTGTAGAGAGAAAAAGAAAGAGATGATTAATTAAAGAAATATGCAATAGCGTTATAGTGTGAGTAGGACGCAGTTGAATATTAATAAAGAAACAAGGTGGTGAGAAAAGAATGAGAGGTAAAGTAAAGTGGTTCAATGGTAAGAAAGGTTTTGGTTTCATAGTAAACGAGGATGGAAAAGATATTTTTTGTCACTACTCGGGAATTAAGGCCGATGGTTTTAGGAATCTTAATGCCGATGATGAAGTCGAATTTTCTATTCAGAGTGGACTCAAAGGAGAGGAGGCCCACGATGTAGTGGTGATAAAATCAGCAGAAGTAGGATCAGAAACAAAATAATGTTTTAGAGTAGTAATGGGTATGTTATTGTTCCAAAAAAATAAGAATAATACTGCCCAGGATTTATAATATATATAATGGAGTGAAAAATATGGCAGTGCCTTCAGTAATAAGCAATGTTTGTATGAGTGCAGTTGACTCTGCTGCTCAGGTGTATATTTTGCAATGGACTGCCGATGCAAATGCATCGACATATAACGTATATGCATCTGCTATTAGCGATCCTTCTGTAAGTACTAATATGGTTAACAGAAGCGGAATAACATTACCTGCTTATTTGGTATCTTTTACTGAATTATTGCCCAATATGAATTATTATTATTTTGTTTCTGGTGTAGATAGTACAGAACAAGAAGGTCCAAAACAATCTATTGGTATTACGAACGAGCCGACAAATGCTTTCACTGAAGATCCTTTTACCAATTTTACTGATACTTGGGGGGATGTTGTCTATGCTGATAATGCAGATATGGGAAGTTATTTGGATGAAATAAGGAGAAGAGAAAAATGGATGTTACAATCAGATGGTCAGCAATGTTATTTACTTAAGAGAAAGTGGCAGGGAGATATGCACACTGCTTCAATGGTTAGGGGTGGGGGATTAGTAGATATAGTTCCTGATATACCAACAGCAAGAACGGTGAGAGTTGTTGGTGCAGGAAATTCAACAACTGATTTTTCGACTTACGGTGAAGGCGTAAATTTTAAGTCTAATAGTGGTACAACAATGACAACTTTATCTTGGATCTCAAGTGCGTCAAGACCAAGCGATGGAAATACATATTGGACACGTTATCAGGACTTACAGTGTGAATGCTACGAGGACGAAGCAGGACAAGGTAAAGCAATGTGTACAACATGCTACGGAACGTGGGTGCCGGGTGGGTACGTTCCATTTAAGATACTCGTTAGTTTCCCACCTCCGGATACTACTGTTTCTTATTATCGAGAGGGAATGAGGACTACCGTCATTCCTTCGCCTTGGACAACATACGAACCTAAAGTAGCATCGTTTGATTTAATACGGAATGCCAAAACAGGAGAAGTTTATGAAGTTGTTTCTGTAACTCCAACTTTATGGAGAGGATTACAGACTACTCAGGATATGAAATTAAGACTTTTGCAGCCCAATGATGTAGCGTATAGATTTACAATTTCAGGTTGGCCTACTATGGGAATCGCTGCAAATCCTTAAAAATGGAGAAATAAAAATGCAATATAAAGATGATGAAGACTATTTTGCGATATTAAAGTTCAAAACTATTAATGAGTTTGTAGATTTTATTAAAGAAATACAGAAAGAAGAATCCGATGATTTTTCAATATTTGCTCAAAGGTTAAAAGATAAATCTTTGAAAGAAATGAAAGATAAGGAGATATAATAATGGTTTTTAGATGTGCGAAGACTATTAAGAATGCCGTTGTAAATGGTGTCAAATCTATATTTTCTCTTGTTTCTGATGAGATTTCTCCATATGCATATAATGAGGACCTTAAACAAACAAAAATATTTGTATATAGGGCATTTCCATCTAAATCTCCTATATATCCTTCCATTGTCATTATGTCGTCCACGGGTAATGTACCTATTACGACATATTTTCAGGATCATGTTTCGGAGGGTACAACTACTGATACTATTGGTGGATCGTTTGATATAACCATTACTGTAACCGTGATTGCTGAATCTACGGTTGACAAAGAGAATGTGATGAATATTTTATTGAAAGGTCTTGTATATATTTCAAGAAGTGTATTTGACACGGATGGAATGGTTTTGCAGAATCCTATAGGCTTGGGTGGGGAAACACAAGATACATATGGTGGAGCAAAAATGTATCATTCACAGAGTTTAAATTTGAGATTTTATTCAGAATGGGAAGAAGATGCCGGTCCTTATGCTTTATTATCAAAAGTTGATATATATAATAGTTTTTCTTTATCGGAGGAATAAATGAGAGTTTTAAATGATTTGATCGTAGATTTTGAAAGAAAGGCTTTGTCAAAAGATGACAGGGAATTTAAAAAGACATGGATAGAAAGTGAGACATCAATTTTGAATACAAGAATTGAAATAGAATTAAGTAAGTTGGTGAATGAAAGATTGGATGATCTATTATATTCGATTGGCAGGCAGGATGTTAAACATATAATACAATCACATCTCATATATCCGACTAAGACAAAGAAACTTAGCGGAGGAGTGGTTATGCCTGTAAAGGGCAATGTGGTTACAAAAGGATATTTTGAAATTGGAAATGAAAAGGTAGGATTTGAGATTGAGTTTGGATTTAGTTTGGATGATTACGAATACCCCCAGTATATAAAAGTGGATGGAGTTTTGTTTCCATTTAGCGAGGCAGGGTTTAAGGAGTTTTTGAGTAAATTTGATAAGGAAGAAGAAGTGACGGGAGAGAAATAAAATATGCGAATTTGTAAAGATGGTAGGATATGGGGACAAAATAATAAAGAGTCGGGAAATCATCTTGGAATTTTGACAGGTAGAACGCATAGTAAAAAAAACTACATTAAAAAAGGACGTAATCCAAATTCTGGATTTCAAAAAGGAAATACATTTGGATTTAGTGGTTTAAAAAAAGAAAATCATCCTAATTGGGTACAAAGAGAAGTTAGATTTTGTAAGTGTGGATGTGGATATAGCAGGGAAGTGAGAATTACAAGCAAGTGGAAGTTTAAAAGAGGTCATTGGCATAAAGGACAAATTGGAAAATGTTCTCAGTTATCAAGAAAGGGAAAAGAAAATGGTTGTTATGGTAGAACCAAGGAATTAGATCCTGAAAGATATGAAAAAATATCTAAAACAATGAGAGATGGAAGGATGAAGGGTGAAAGGAATACATTTTATAATCATAAGCACTCCGAAGAAACAAAACAAAAAGATCGTATTGCTCAACTAAATAAAAAACCTAATTGGCATCCCAAGACCGAAAAGATAGTTTCTACTTATTTAGATGAACTTAAAATTAGACAAGGCAACAGAAATGTAGAAGATGTATCACAAGTAGATCATCACCTTATAGATTATAAAGTAGCAATTCAGGATGATGGCTGTTATTGGCACGGATGTGAACAATGTTTTCCTAATAAGAAATTTTTAAAGGATAAAAGAGTTAGGCTTAATATGGAAAGAGATAAAATAGTAAATGAACAATTGAAATTAAAAAGTTATAGAGTTCTCCGTATATGGGAGCACGATATTAAAAATGGAAAGTATAAAGAAATAATAAATGATTTTATTCAAGGAGGTAAAGTATGAGCGTTACAACACAATATAGGGAACCAGGTGCGTTTGTTACCCGATTACCGGACATCAATGCTCCGGCATTGCCAAACGTTATTACAACGGTGGCATTGATTGGTAAAGGTCAGGATTATTATAGTGTAACAAATGAGCAGGTTCCACGTGGATCAACTCCCGATGGAACGGATAATTTGACACACACTGGTGTTCGGGCTATAAGCAACATCACAGATCAATTTGGGGTGACTTACACTCAAGATGCAGATTACAAATTAACAGGGAATACTGTTGATTGGTCTGTGGCATCAACAGGCACATTAAGTGCTGATGCTGATTATCGTGGGTCAACTATGGCTGCAAAAACATTTGCAACAAGAGATGGCGGAGAAAGTCTTTCATCTGATGTATTTTTGGTGCAATGTAAAACAGTGGGAGCAGCAGGTTCGGGAAAATATGATGTATATTCTCTGATAGAGGGAGTGACAGCAACTGCTGTGTCAAGCGGTATAACAAGAACTGATATTGTGCCCGGGGTTAAATTGTACGTGACAGACACAACAGGATCAACGATTGGTGATGGATGTTCATTTACTTCAACATCCGGATATAATGCAAACGAGCCCGATGCCGGCACTACGTACAGTGTAAATTATACATATAATAAAGTAGAAACAGATTATGTGGCTAAGACATTTTATAAGTTAGCAGATGTTATTACGGAATATGGTTCGGATTCATCAAGCAATACACTGACAATAGGAGCAAGAATTGTGTTTGAGCAGGCTGCTTCAAGTGTTGTTTGTGTACCTGTATATGGTTTGACAGGATCTGAGTCTGAGTCTCAAATAGTTGCTGCATATAGAAATGCTGTTGATAAATTAGAAGGACAAGAAGTTCAGATTGTTGTTCCTCTTTATCCATCACAAACTTTAGCAAGTTATGTAAAAACTCACGTGCTTAAAATGAGTGGAATGACTGAAAGAAAAGAACGTAGGGCAATATTTGGTGGAGCAGTCGGAACGACAATTGCTCAGTTTTTAGCGAACGCTTCGTCTTTGGCAAATCAGAGGGTTGCATATGTTGCTCCTGATGGTGTAGTTAAAACAATAGGATCTACGACATATACTCTTGATGGTACATATTTGGCTGCTGCTGTTGGTGGAGCATACGCAAACCCTGGATCTGATTTAGCAACATCTCGTACACGTTTTGAATTGGCCGGATTTGACAGTTTAAATACGGATTATCTTAAATCCGAAGCGAATCAGTTGGCTGGCGGAGGAGTATTAGTTATAGAAGATAAGAATGGAACGATTAGAATTAGACATGCATTATCAACTGATATGTCAACAGTAAATACAAAAGAAATAGTTGTTGTTGATATTGGTGATTATGTAGCAAAGGCAACAAGAACTGCATTAGAGGCTATATATGTTCCAAAGAAAATTACATCTGAAACAGCAGGGCAGGTACAGGCAACAACAAAGACAATACTTGATAATTTGGTTAGGGCAAAAATTATTAAGTCTTATTCAAATGTAAGTGCTGTTCAGGATACAGGAGATCCTACAATAATTAATGTTACATTTAGTATTTATCCTGTGTATCCTGCAAATATAATTGATATTTCGTTCGCAATCGGAGCAGAATAATAAATTTTAAATAAACGGAGGTGACAAATTATGGCAATTCCAATAACTAAGGCAAGAATACAACGTAGTATATCACTGTATGTATTACCCAATGTAGATGAAGATACAATGTTGGGTGGTGTGGATGCAATTGCGAGTGCAATGTCGGCTGCTGTTAAAGTAGGTTCTGCAAAAAAAATATCCATTACTGAATCTATTACAAGTGCAGAATGGAGAGAATTAGATGCTGAGCAGAATGGTGAGATTGTAGAAATTGTTCCTGGTGTTGCAACATATCAACTTATAATTGATAAAGTTGAGTTATATACTGAAAAACCGGCATATCCCTTTATTGGTACGGATATTTTGTTAAATCAGTTAAAACCCTTTATAATTCAGATCGAAGAACGTAAACCTAGTTCCGCTGCTTCTACATATACGGTTTTTACAGGATGTATTGTAACAAATAATCCCGTATCTTATGATATTGCTTCAGCCGATCCTGTTGTTCGTTCATTGACGGTACAGGCTGCAAGAAAGTATAATTATTAAAAAATAAATGACTTGATAGGAGGATAAGATGAATTTGGATGAATTATTAAAGATTGGACAGAAGACAAAGTCTGTAAAGATTGGAGGAATTGAGTTTGTTTTAAAGCCATTGACATTAAGTGATGAAAAGAAAGTTCTTGCTTCTTCTCATTGGGCAGGCTCAGATGATTTATATGCTCGTTTTAGGGCAAATGAAATAGAGAGTATTCCCTATGCCATTGATACAGTTGATGGTAAAAAAATGTCTATAGAAGAAAAAATTAATCTTTTAAATAATTTAAGTTCTCCTATAAGGCGTAAAATTGAGGATACATATCGTGAATTAACATCTGAAACCCAAAAGGAGATGGATGACTTAAAAAACGAGTAAAGGAGCCATTTCATAAGATAATTTATAGAATATGCAGAGATTTTGGAGTGAAACCAGGATCTAATTTTTTTTCAGAAATGACTCCTAATGAGTTTTATTGGTTTATTAGTTCGGCTGTTGAGGATATAAACTCTGAAATGGAAAAGATTAAAATGTTGATTAGTTTTATTAATCCTCCTGTCGCTAAATTTCTCAATGAAGATCAGACAACAGTGTTAGAAGCAACAGACGATGAAGAAGGTATGCAAAACGAAAATTTAGATGAGTTTGATATAAAAGAGGGATAAATGGCCGGCGAAAGTTTAATAATACCTGGGCAGACAGATCAAGAAAGAGTTCAACAGCAAATAATTAGAGAAGAACATGCTAAGACTTTGCAGGAAATATCAAAAAATGCAAATTCGTTTAATCTTGAATATTTTAAAATTGGCGATAATAAATATGAATATCAGAAAAAAGCCATTAAAAAAGAAATGGATTTGTATAGAGAATCTGCCAATGAAAGATTGAGATTAGACAAAGATGAACTTAATCGACAATTAGGGGATATTAAAAAACTTGAAGATGCTAAATTAAAATCTATTGAAAAACAAAGAGTTTCAGATCAGATTGAAGCGTTAAAAACAGCAGCCAAGCCTATTATGCCACTACTCGCTCCTTTTATTGCTGCTTTTTCTGTAGCATCTCTTGCAATGATGACTGCTCAGGCAAAAGCAGCCGAAGGGTTTGCTTCTTCTATATCTGCACCTTTTGCAAAATCAAAAGAAGAAATGTTGAAATTTGGGGCAGATTTTTATCAGAGTACATTGGGTGTTCTTAATAGTGCAGGAATATCCGGATCTGTAAAGATGTCTGATTATTTAAAAGAGATGTCAAAACCTTTATCGGAGTTGTCTTTTGTATTGAATGAAAAATTGATAAGTGGAATGGATGAGTTTGCAGTACACGCATATGAAATGAAGACTGTTTGGGGAGTTTCCATGGAAGATATGATGTCAATAGGAAAAGTCATGTCATCTACAATGGGTTTAACCCTTGGACAAGTTGATGTAAAAATGCAGCAAATGTATGCTGATGCCAAGTCTCTTCATATGCCTATACCTGAATATATATCTCTTGTTGCAAAAATGACATCTGCTTATCATTTAGAGGGTGTTACTTTTGATACAGTAAGAGAGGCTGCAACTAAATTCTTTAATGTAAAAGGATTAACTCCGGAAGAAGTTTCAAAAATGGCAAGCAATTGGATTAGTGCGACATCAAGTATGGGTGTAGGTGAACTTGTAGGAAAAGCCCAAATGTCGGGAGTAAGTTTAGAAGGAGTGCTTGGATCTGTTAAGAGTGGTAAAAGTCAAGAATTGGCTGCAAGATCTGAAATAGCATATTATAGACAATTTGGCGATCTTAATGCTAAGGGTAATGAGGGATTGGCTTTGTCATTATATGAAAAATTAGGTAAGATGCTTGGTGGTGGAGCAACGGAAGGTTATAAGGCATATGAAGCATTAATTTCGGGTAAAGGTATGGGAGGTTTAGAAAAAGCAAGTGCTTCTGATATGTTAGGTAAGACTAATGAACTTATGAAAGTGCAAACCGATGTGCTTACAAGGGCTTTAAATATACTTACAAATAATACTTCTGGAATATTAACAGCTGTAACAACCCCACATCCTGCCATATTTTCAGGAGGTGCGAGTGTTGCAAGACAGGGATAATAGTGATTAATTTTTTTTAGGAGAATGTATGGCACTTTCACTTGCATCATTATTGCCAAATTCAATAAATGGTTTGGGATCATGGGGAGCAGAGACACCTTCTCAATTTACTCAGATAACAAATTTAGAGAGACAACCAATTGTATTTTATATTCCTAACTCTCAAAATCCTAAATCACCTATAGTAGTTGAAATGAGAGTAAATCCATATAGTATTAAGGTTGTTAGAGAATCTCTTGTTAGTTCTGAATTATTAAGAGAAGGAGTTGTTAATCAATTTTGGAGGCCAAAACCGGATAGAGTTGATTTTCAGGGATCTGCTGGTGGTTTAAAATCAAAAGATGTTTTAAATCAATTCCAAGCAATCGTTAATTCAATTAACAATGATTCAATTCATTCTTTTACCAACATAATACAGATGAAATATAGAAATAGAATTTATGAAGGATTCATAGAGGGACCTATAAGTGTTAGTAAAGTTGCTACAAACCCAAGGGTTGTTGAGTATTCTTTTAGTTTTATTATTACAGATGGACAACATTTTGATTTATCAAAATTATCTCATATGGAATCTATAACTGACATTAAAACACTTGGTGATATTAATAATATGCTTTTTCGTAGTATTCCGGCTTTGCAGTCAATAGTGAAAGGTAAGGACTTGGCAGTATCTTATTTTGATACAGGTAAACAAGTCCTTGATCAAGTAAAAACTTTCAGTTTGACAAATCAAGTAAATTCTGCTAAACAAGAAGTTAATATGTTGGTAAATCAATTTACCTTATAGAGTTAAAATAAAAAATAGAGGAATGGATAATGATACAGAGAATAGCAAAAAATAGGGTTTATGATTTTAAGGCATATGTTTATCGTATAGGATTTATTTATAATAATCGAATAAAATATAATATTTTAGACGATTCTCTTAATAAATATTCTGATTTAAAAAGATCGTATGAATTAGTTAGAGGAATAGCAGATGATTCAAGTACGGCATCTGTTCGTCCTTCAAAAATTATAAATTCAGAATATTATTTACAGGTAATTGAGATAAAGTATCTTAAAAATTTTACAATTAATAGGAGTATAGGGATACCATCGACATCTACCTTTGAAATAACTAATCCTGAAATTGGTAATGCAATAGTAGAGTTTGATTCAAATGTAAGAGATATTTCCAAAGAGATTGGTTCAAATGTTTCTCAAATTTCTGTTCCATTTAGGCTGTATGATATTTTTGATTTTGATACGGGCTCTTTTGAACTGGGGATTAAAAAAACAGATTATATTGAAGTTTATGAAGCACAAAAAGATATAGAATCTTCAACACAAAGTCTTGAAAATGTTAAATTTGAGGACAAAGATTACAGTGTGTGTTTTCGTGGTTTTATAAATCAGATATCGGATTCATTTTCTATAATAAATGGGCAGACAATATCAATACAGGCAGATGGGATATTAAAATTATACGCAGAGCATAATGTTGTTACAAACCAGGCAATTTATGCTCTTGGATCAGAATTGGATAAAAAAGGTCAACCTAAAAACGGTAATCAACTTGCAAATATAGATGGGTATTCCATAAGATTTAGTAATGTGAATTATTATAAGGATATGGTTTCACAATTAAATTCTTATAAGGGTATAAAATTAATCTCTGGAATGGTTTTTCATCTTGTAAAAGAATATAATGATCAAGAAAAAACTATTTCTGCTTGGAATTATAATCTTAGTGGAAAGGAAGAAGTTGTTCATAAGGAACAAAGAGACGGTAATGGTAAATTTGTTCCGGTGGAAGGAGATTTGCATTATAATATGATTGATGATATGTTGTTTAGGGGGCAAGATATAAAATATTACGAAGTAAAACTTTCAAGAAACGAATTATTTAGTCTTTTATATGTATTATATGAAAAAATGAATCTTTTTTTATCAGAAGATTTTGAGACAGTTGCTACGGGTACACAAAAAAAAGTAGATGCATTCGGTGTTAAAAAATTAAAGCCCAATAAGTATCAGGCAATGATTATACCTTTGTATTGTTATTATCGTGCATTGTATGATTCATTAGCAAGTGATGCTGAAAAAAAGATTTTATTGTTTAGACTGAGAGAAAGTAATATGGTTGGGGCAGAAGTAAGTATGCAAACTTCTTGGGCAACATATATATCTGAAACAGCAACAGCAATGGATATTTGTAGAATGTATGCAGATACGACACATTATGTGTTTTATGAAAATGAAGATGGTTCAATTATTTATGATATACCAAGATTTAATGGTTTGCCATCGGAAGATAATAAAGATTATGTAAATGATTATACGATAACAGAGAAAGATATTCAAAAATCATCTTTTTCTTCAAGATCCCAAGATTATATTACAGATGTTTTTTCTTCTTTTCAGCATAAAAATGCAGAAGTGAATGATCAGGTATTAATGGATGGTGTGTCATGGATATCTAATGCTGTAAGTTCATCTGCTCTTGATGATTGGAGAAGACATGGTTTTAAGTTAAAATTAGTAAAAAATTTTAATATTAAAAGTACAGAGTATTTAAAAAACTATGCTAACGCTTATAAATATTTAAATAATGAAAAACTTGAAGAATTGAGCGTGACAATACCTTATAATTGTAAGATAAAAATAGGAGAGTGTCTTTATTATAAGTCTAAAAATTTGGTTGGGTATATACAGTCTATTAATAGATCTGTTGCCTATGGTGCTTCGTGTTTGATGACAATAAATGCAACATATTTACGCAAATGTTTTTCTTGTAAGTATATGGATTTTCCCAAAGAAAATCTTGCATTACCAAATCAAACACAACTTTATCCTACTATGAAAAATTTAAGTTTGAAACCTGAATATATTCAAACTTTTGCTTTTATGGATAATATTAATAAAGATGATTTTTTTAAAGATGAAAAAGTTGAAGATGTTGTTGGGGCTAAGACATCTAAGCCATCTCCTTCTCTTGAATCGTTTTGTCCATTATTTGATACACCTGCATTTAGTAATTGGGATGTTTATAATAATTTATTTAAAAATAGTATGAAAAATAAGATATTTATTTCATATGGAAATAAGAATACAAAAGGTATCTATATTCCAATTTCATCTTTGACCTTTGCTGATAAAGATAATTGGTCAGGGCCATTAACTTTTGGTATAAGAAATATATGTAGAACTGATATAACGGGTTATTTTCATAAAGTTAATCCTTATGTTGAATTGAAGAATGGACAATTGCAGTATTATTATTATGTTTTTACTGTGGACAAAAAAAATATAGTTGAGATTCAAATGGGCCCAATTGATCCTTTGAGCGTTGGTGTAGATTTGCAACCTATTAGGCAGTCAACCCAAAAATGGATAAATGATAAAATTGGAAATTTACGTAATGGAGGGGCATTTGTAGGTTTCCCATCTGCTGTTAATGATAGCAATGATGGCAAGATACTTAGAAGGATATACACTTCGGTAGTAAAGATTAATGATAGGATTAAAGAGGTATTGAATACAAACATTGATGGATTGTCATCAAATAGATTGTATTTGGGTTTGAAACAATACTTTGAGAGATTGAAAAATGATTTGACAAATAAAGATATGATTAAACTATTTTTGATAGAGTGGGTACATATGTCATTATTGAATCCGGATTCTGACAAAAATAGAGATCTTTCTCGATCTTATATAAATGATTTGAGGCTTATGGGTGCTTTTGATGAGGCTTGTTTTGCTATTTCAAGTAATGCTAAACAAATTAGCAGTATGTTTCAGTACCCAAATTTCCCTTATCTTGAAGTATCTATGAAAATTATTCCACAATTACAGGCTAAGTCATCCGAAGTTATAGATGGGTCATCTACTTTGCCTGTTGCTAAGGATGCTTACTTTACAGATCCAATGTATCCCGATATTGTAACATCGTTAGGATTGGCTAAATTTTTTAAAAAAGGTGAGACTATTGTAATGATTTAGGAGAAATAAAATAATGATGAAAAATAGTATTGAGAAAGATATTTTAGATGTTGTATATAATCCTAATTATAATTTTCGTATGGGAGTTATTGTTAAGGGCATAGAAATGCATACTTTTTACTTACAAGGTGGAAAAGATGTAAAAGATGAAAATAAGTCAAATTCACGTAGATGTGACAGACTTGCTGTTGCAGTGAGATGGCTTAATTTTCCAACGGCAGAAATGGATACAGGTGGGAATGGTGAATGGGTTCCGGTATCTTTACCCTTGATGGGCATTGGAATTCAGGAGAATGGTTCTGATTTGACACAAGATATGATTGGTAGAACTTCTGATTTTACGACTAAAACATTGAACGCTTGGGGAATATTATATGGTTATGATATAGGATCTTATGTATTAGCACAGTTTACACAATTAGAAGATCCCATTATTGTTGCTTGTTTTTCTCCCAAGGGATCGTGGCACGGTTCTGATAATAGTGGATTTACTATTAAGCCAGGTGAAATAAAGATAAGGGGAAAAGAAAGACAGCATTTATATGTATTAGAAGATGGCTCTATTGAAATATCAAGTGGAACTAATATTGTTGAAACAACAGAAAATAAAAGTGGATTTATTAGTATAACTAAAAATGGTGAAGTTTTAAAGATGGAGGCCAGGAGTTTAGAAATAGTAATTAATGACAATGATAGTGTTGAAAAAGCAAGGATAACTATTGATTCGGATGGAAACATGGTGTTAAACTCTAATGGAAATATAAAGTTAGGAGAAAATGCAACAAAGGGTGTATTGTTAGTGACGGCTGCCGAATTGGCAACATTAAAAACAGCAACACCAACCCCCACATTGACAATGTCATCAAAAGTTATGGTTGAATAACGGAGAAAATATATGGATTTACTTATAGGCGAAAAACAAAATGATGGTACATATAAATTTTCAGATGGAGTGAATGACATTCATTTTGATGAGCATGGGAAATTGGCAACAGTGAGCGATACGGATTTATTGGCTCAAAATATTGTAAAAATTATTAAAACAGAAGTTGATCAGAATACTCTTATTCCATCATATGGTTCAAATATATCAAAAATTGTATTTCAAAGTGATATAAACACAAGTACAAATATTAATGCGACAATTATTAATGCTTTATCAAATTTAAGATTATTATATGATAATTCTTCAAATGCAAAAGAAAAACCAAATTTTTTACAGAATTTATGTATATTTTATGATAAAGCAGAGCCTACGAACTATACTGTGTATTTTGAAGTTATATCTGATGCAAACACTGCATCGGCTGTGGCTGTTAGTTTATAAAAATAGTTTTTGAAACTTTGGAGGAATAAATGGCTTCTTATGAAAAAATAATAGGTGAATTGGCTGCTCGGAATTCTGATATTGATACACGTGTTGGAACTGTTATTTCGGATATCATTAATTCTATTGCAACACAGGCTGATAGTTTGAGTAGTTCAATTGATCATGTGAAACTTATTCAAAGTTTGAACAATGTTTCTGATTTTACGAACGATGAAATGGATGCTCTTGCTGCAAATTTTGATTGTACGCGTATTCCTGCTCAAGCATCAACTTGTGTGGTGGTTTTTTATAGAAAGACATATACAGGTAATGCAATAACGATTGCTCAAAACCAAATAGTTTATACATCGAATCCAAAAGTAAATTTTATTACGCTTGAAACAAAGACAATTGTTGCTTCGGGTGGGCTACACTCATACTATAGTGCAACAAATCAACGTTATGAAATTCCCGTGAGTGTGCAGTCAACAGACATTGGTACTGCAACGAATGTTGCATCGCATACTATATCAAATATTGATGGGGTTATAACAAATATTGATGGGGTTGATAATTTAATTGCTGCTTCGGGTGGAGCAGATGAAGAAACAAATGATTCTTTGGCAAGTAGGATTAAATTAAAAATAACTAATAATGTAGGAACTAAGAACGGATATGAGGCTTTGGCTCGTAGTCAGGCGGGAGTAAATGATTGTTATGTTGCTACAGCAAACGATGTTTTTATGACAAGGGATGCTGATTTTGGTGGGAAAGTTGATATATACATTAAAGGCTCAGATAATATGAGCGTTACAGAAACTATTGTGTATAATGGTCAAACAAGTATGATTTTGACAAAACAACCTGCTAAGAGTATTAGTTCTGTTTTGGGAACAAATGCAGGAAATATAACATATACATTTTTGCCAAGTTCTGATTATACATTTACAGAAGATACGACAAGTATATACGCAGGAAGCGAGCAGGCAACAGGTAGGCTTGTTTGGGTTTCTTCCGGTGCAAAGCCTACACTTTTAACAAATGTTCGCATAGGATACGTTTATAATGCATTACCTGAAACAATACAGAGTGTTGTAGATGGAGATTCTAATCACATTGTTAACGCAGATGTGCTTGTTAAAGAAGCATTATCTGTTGCGATAGATTATACTGCTACGATTGCCGTATTGTCGGGATATTCAAAGGCTTCTGTTGTGGAAAATTGTCGTGTGGCGGTGGAAACTGCTCTTAATAATTATGGTTTAGGAATATCTGTTGAACAGTCAGATATTAATACTATTATTACAGAGACCGATGGTGTTGATAGGCTTAACATGCCCATTACACGTTTTTGTAAATCAACCTTGACAGGTGTTGAAAACGTTATTTCAATTGGTGGATTAAATTATGCTGTGGCAGGAACAGTATCAATATCATAAAAATAAAATAAAGAATGATGGGGAAAAATATATATGAATTCTGTTATACAAAATACGTCAGGCATGACAACTTCTGGGTATGGTAATCAACGTAAAGTTTTCGTTGATAATAACAATATATTGCAATGTGTATATGAAGACAGTGATAATCATATCTCAACATCTCAAATAATGCCCAATGCTTGTTGGACGACGGCTGTGCCTATTTCGAATATTTCATATGTAAATCCATCCTTAGATTTTAGTGAGAGTGATAATGAGGCACGAGTTATTTTTGTTAGACAATCAGGATCTGATTCTACTATTCAGACAATTTCAGGGGTAACACAATCGTGGTCAGTACCACAAATATTGGTTGGATGTGATGGAGATAGTATTCCTGATGTGAATGTTAATATTGTTGGATATAGTGCTGCATATAAATATAACGGCAAGATCAATGTTTGTCATAATATTTCAGGCTTGACGCATGTTAGGGTTGTTAGTGATAATACAGGTAAAATTACAGCAAATAATCCTGTGATTGTTAATAATGATAGTGATCTGTATTGTATATGGAATGAATCTGATGGATCCTTAAAATATAATAAAGCAATATTCAATGATAACGTAAAACAATATAATTGGCAAAGTGTTTCATCTGTTACGACAACAAGTATTTTTTCATATCTTTCGGGTGCAATAGATGGACAGGGCAATGTTAATGTTCTTGCAGCAGGATTGTCTATTATTGAAAAAGGTGTCGATACTTATAATGAGTGGAATGCCCACGAAGGACCGACAACGAGCATAGAAAATGTTGACATTGTTTCTGAGCCGGGTTATGCGAAATTAACTGGTGGGCAGGCAAGTGGGTATATAATAAATAAAATTGCTTTGGATTTTGTTCCGATTACACCCGGAGAATTTTCGGGAGAAAAGGGATGGTTTTTTACAGGAGAGAATTCTACATCTAATGGTTTTCCCACAGCCATCTATGATACAACAGATGGTACGACCATAACAGCGATTACAAATAGATTAATATTGTCATCATCAGATATTACAAGAGATGCTGACATGGTAAGAGTAAGAGTAAAATCAACGGCGACAGATGGGTTATCTGTGATGAATTTATCTTTGGGGGAGAGGGATGGCTCAACTTATAATGTTGATGGTAATTTAACATACTTGACATTTAGTGGGCAAACAAACGTTATTTTACCTGCCAATACACAAACATGGTCAGATTGGACTGCTTTTAACTTGGATAGTTCAAAAGATCACTTGATGACTTATTATGCATTCGGTGGATTAAGAGATTCAACAAATACCGGGGTTATGGGCGGAAGATATTATCCAAATGAACCAACGAATGGATATAATTATTCTAAATTTCCAAAATGGAGTAAAGAGACATCGGTTAATGGTATTTTTACAGTAGATTATCAAGATATTCCAAGTATTGGGGTTGGAGCTACATTTTCATATATGTTATCAAATAGTGATCAGGATCCGGGATTAACTTGGACATCAATTTTGAACAATGGATCTTTACCATATGGATATAAGTATATAAAATCTCAGATTGGTCTTCAAAGTTCTTTGGTTGGTCCTACGATAACGAGTATACAAATTAATTATAATGATCCAGATACACCTACTTTTGCTTTGTTAGATTCAACTGAAAAATTTGATAAAGGTTCATACATATATAATACAATAAGTACAATAGATCTTTTAAAAATAAATTATCCATGGGGAGACCATTATATAGGAAATTATTTACCAAGACAATGTGGATGGATCCTGAACTATTATGGTGAACCTGAAAATTTATCTACATCTAATGGAATTTTAACGATGAGTGGTGTTGCAGATCCACATGGATATATAAAAGGTTGGGCATCAAAAGCATCTGTTCCAACAAGTCAGTCTTGTCATAGATGTAAAGTTAAATTAATTAGTGGATGTTTTATATTTGGGACATGCGATAGATCCTATAGCGGTAATCCATCAGAACATCGTGGGTTATGGATTTATCCAACATATATATGTTTTCAACATGGTGGTTCCGGCCCAGAGTATTGGTATTATTACTATATGGATACTACAGATGCATTTCATACATACGAATTTAGACAGATTGGTAGTGTTGAAACGAGTGTTTTTGTTGATGGTAATTTAGTTCTTACCGGCGTGCAAATATGGTGGTCGACAAGTGCTTTTCAAATGGGTATATATGGCACATCGGAAGCACAAGTTAGTTATTATAAACTTGTGAATGGTGCGTCTGTTGGTGGTGATGGCCTATATGAAACAAAGTGGCTTGATGTTTCAAAGATTCATTCAACCGATTTTGCATCAGATGATAAATGGCAAGTTGTAGATGCTATGGATATTCGTATTCCTACTCAAATATCGTATGGTTTAAAATATAATACTGTTGATAATTATGCCACGGCTGATCCTGTTGGAGATAGTAATTGGTATCCTGTTTATCCCGGTGTTCAAATTGAGCCCTATAGATATACGTGGGTTAGACTTAATTTTAATGATTCTACTCCTGAAAAGGTGGATTACTATAAATTTGATTACTATAAAGGGTATAACAAATTATACTGGAATAAAATAATTACACAGTCCGATGCGTTGATCAATGGAACAATACCATTAGTTACTTTACCTGAAATTGCATCCACAAGTATTGCTTGTGGTGATACTCAGTCATATATTATGTCAACAGTAGGTAATGGTGATATTTATATGATGGAGAATAGGGATGGTTTAACATCTACGGGATCGTGGCTTACGGCAAATGGTAATAATAATTGGGTGTCTCTATCTAAAGATATTAGAAATGGTAAATTAAAATATCTATATACCAATGGAAGTCAAAATATGTCAAATTTATATAGGTTGTTAATTGGTGAAACTGTTGTAGAAGACAAAGTTGCTATTGATGCTCCTGTCTTAAGGGGAGGATAAGAATGATAGTTTTATATTGGCAAAAAATAGACAATGTAGATAGATATCTTATATATAAATCAAAAGTTCCTGACAGAGATTTTGTTTTTACAGCATCCATCACAGATGATACGATTTATATTGACAATGATGTGTCTGTGGATACATACTATTATTACTATATTGTTGCATCTACTAATGGTGTAGAGTCTGTACCATCTGCTGTTGTTAGGCTTATTGATTTTTCCGGAAATAGCAAATCAAGTTCCGAGGTTTTTGGAGCGTATAAGAACAAATTTTATCGTGCATTTATTGATGCTTTGTGTGATGCAAATGTTTATAATAAAACAAAGAACATCTTGCCTTTTAATAAAGAACAAAATTATTTATTTTTAACCGATGATATTTCATCTGATCAAAATGTTAATGTGTTTTTAAACAACAAGATGGTTTTAAGCCAAAGATATACTCCTGATAAATCATATCTTTATGCTCAGGTTAATTTACCCTATGGTGATAATACATTTGAAGTCAGAGATCAATCAAATCAAGTTTTAAGAAGTTATCATTATACATCTCAAAACCTTTATACAATATTAGATGCTGTTTCTCAGAGTCTTTCTGATGTAGATGAAGATATAGGCAACATAAAGGGTAATCAAAGCATAAATAATGTTCTTAGTCAGGTAGTATATGATAATTTTGGATCATTTTTAGGGTTAAGGCAAAAAATAGAATGGACAAACGAAACACATTATATATTTGTTAGATCAATATTGATGGCCTGCTTAGAAAGTTCTACTGATAAAGGATTAAAGGATACAATTAGGGCTTTAACAGGCGTTGATCCTTATATATTAGAAAATTATAAGTCAAGTGATTTGGCTATTGCTCAGGAAGCAAATGATATTGATATTGTAAATGGAGATTTTAGTTTACCAATGGATGGAACAAATTGGCAGTTTGGTAGAGAATTTGAAAATGGGATAACAACATATGCTGAGTTTAATGCAGCAACAGTTAAAACTGCTGTAGATATAGAGTCAAGTCCTGGGGATGTTTCAATTCAGAAACAAATTTTATTTAGTGATGATTTTACTTCTGGAAGTTTAGTAGCAAATTGGAATAACAATGATACTGTTAATATAACTACAAGTGCAAATAGTTTAAATTTTGTTCAACCTCTTGTTGCCGGATATGGGAATTCAAGTATATATTGTAAAACAGGATTTGATGTGAGTTTAACTAAGGGCATATCTGTGCAAATGATAATAAATCAAACATCCGGTATATGTTTGTATGGAATTGTTAAAGGATATACAAAAAGTGATATAGGTTGTGCACTATATTTTTCTAATAATGGTGATATTAAATTATGTGAGAGTGGAGTTATTGGTTCGTCGATAGTGGGAACATATGTTCTTGGAAAATATTATCAGATTAGAATAGATATCGATTCAAGTAATGTGGTGAAATATTATATTAGAGGTCCTGGAAATGTTAAGGCAGATTTAAATGGATTAACATGGACATTATTAAATTCAAATGGTAGTACTGTTATTTTGTCAGGAAGTTATTCAGTAGGTATTGTGAATTATAGTGCTAATTCTATTGTAAATGATGTGTACATTTATAAACCACTTTATGCTTTTTCGGGTGATAGTATTGATCCATTTACGGGTGTTTCTCCCAAGGTTGTGATTGGTGGAAATATGGATAATACATATTATTTAAGATCTGGAAAAACAACAGCAGGGCTTAGACAATTAATGTCTTATGGAGGAACAGGATCTTTAACGAATGCTGAATATTCAACTGATGGTACATATTTGAATGCTTTTGATGATGATGGTTTATATTATATTTCTGGTGGAGGAGGAAGTACTTATGTTGGATTAAATATTTATAGATACGAAGGTCAAGATGAAAATAGATGGAGCTATCTTTATAGGACATGGACAATAAAGAGATTTATTAGTAATGTTTCTATTAAATATAGTGTAAGTGTAGATGCTTTTATAACAATGTGGGTGGATTTAGATATATTTTTAGATGGTGTTCATTATGGTACAAAAAGAATTGTTACTACTTCGGGTGGTATTCAAACATGGACTTTGCCCATTTCCTCTACGATTTCTTTTTCGGAAATAAAATTAAGAATCCTAGTAAGTCCGAGAGCTAATAATCCACATATTTTGACTGGGTATGTAAGAATTTATAGTATGAATATTACTGCAAATGAATATGTTCCTGTTGCTTATGATGGTTTTGAATTGGATCAGAGTATTGCAATTCCATCTATTTATGCAGGTAAATTTTATAGCACTCTTTACAGTTCTTTACCAAGTGGAACTTCTGTGAAATATTATATAACATATTCTAATGAAAGTTCTTCTGCTATAAGATGGACAGGAGGATACTATGGCAATAATTCTGTTTTTAATAATGCAACGTCTTCTCCTGTGGTGTATCCTACAGTAAATTCATGGATAGATGAGATTACACCGAGTTATGTATTGAAAAATGCGAGATATGCTTTGGTGATTCCATATTTTGTATCTGATGGTGGAGATACTCCAATTCTTTCAAATATTTCATTGTTGTATTGTCAGATAGCAACCATTATTAATAGATTAGATTTAGGTGGAACTCCAAGGACTAATGGTATTTTTACTGAACAATCGGTTAAACCTGAGGGAACGAGTATAACATATAAATATAAATATTCCTCTGATGGTATTTCTTATTTGCCTGCAATAGGTTATAGTGTATTAAATAATTCTCAAATTTTGCCTTATAGATTTTTAGAAGTAGAAGCCGATCTTTCTACTAATGATCCATATTTTACCCCCACTTTAAATGGGTGGTTTGTTTCATATTCTAACCAACTTTCATCTGATGCCGGTATTTTTATTGATGAAAATAATGGAGCTGTTGCTGTGCCATCTTTAAGGTTAACAGAATATGGAAATACGAAAACAACGTATCAGACGGTAAGCGGTTTGACCGATACGCCATATGTTGCTTCATTTTTTGCAAAATCGGACATCGAAGAAGATAATAATGTTAAAGTAAAAATTAGAAATTCAACTTTGGATTATGATATAATTACAAAAACTGTATCTGCAACTTCGACGTGGGTAAGATATACGGTTCCATTTATGATATTTGAGCCTTTACCAATAAGAATTGAATTAACCAAGAATACATCCACTGTAGGAAATGTGTGGTTTGATGATATTAGAATTGATCACGCAAATTATATGTATAACAGCCTTGCAAGGCTGTTGATCTATAATGCTGATATGTTTGTAAATAATGAAACTGTAACTAAGGGCGTAGCCTATGGATATGATAGTTTACTAAATACAAATATTACGCCAATGTTTGATAAATCAGGGATTTATAGTGTTGAAGATAGTATCGGTATAGTTTATCGGGAGAACGAAGATTTTGTTGTAGATAGAACGAATGGGTATATCGATTGGTACGTGCCATCTGCCAATGCTGTAGAGTCTTTGGATCAATCTTACGATGAAACAAATAGAGATAGTGATAATGTTTTAAGAAATACATCTGCAACAACAAAATTGGGACAGAGTTTTAGAGTATCTACTGTGGGAAAATGCAGTAAAATAGGATTATATTTAATGGGTGTTGGAACACCTGTTGGAACTTTGAGTGTTGATATATGCGAAGATAATGCAGGTAATCCAGGAACAGTTCTTGCGACAAGTCAAAATATTAATGCACAGGACATTAGTACTACAGCGAGACAATGGATTGATTTTGTATTTTTGGAGGCAGATAGACCGACATTGAGACCAAATGAAACATACCATATTGTTTTAATCTCAACATACGATTTTAGTGTCTCTGACTATGTGCAATTAGGAATTGATACGATAAAGTTAGGTTACAGTGATGGGAATTTTGAGAGATATAATGGAACAAGTTGGATTGCAGATCTTTTGATAGATTCTGTATTTAAGGTCTATCTTTATTACTCTGGGGGTAGCAAACAACCTATGACAAATTCGCAGTACACTGTTTCTTATTCCTATATTCCAAAAGATATTTATGAAAATATGGTAAATCTTATTAAGCCTGCACACTTGAGAATTGAGAATAAGTACTATATGCAGGATGGAAAGTCAGAATCGGCTCATGATTATGGGTTGTGGGATATTGATGAGTTTGAAGATTGTGGATGGAAATAATAAAATAATAGATAGGAGGTATGTATGGCATTTTCAGTTCCTTATATTTTTACGCCAAGCACGGCAGCAGTTCCATCTTTGATAAAATCATCAGAGGTAAATTCAAATTTTAGTTGCATAACCCAAGTGCTTGTAGATATAAATGGAGGTCACAGGCACGATGGCGTAGATTCTCGGCTTATAGATATGAAATCAGGTCTTGCAAGAATTTCTACTCCGGGAGGAACATGGTCAGTGCTTTTTGGTGAGGCGTTTCCAAGTTCTTTAAGTTTTACAGTTGTTACAACGGCTTTAACATCGTCTACTCCGGCTTTAACTACCACGAGTGTATTGATTACTACGGATCCATGGTGTTGGAGTAATAGCGGATTTTCTATGACAGCGGTTTGGGCATCGGATAAAAATTCTGCAAAGTATGATGGAACGACAATTCCTTATCCTGTTCAGTGGGTAGCAGTTCCATTTAAACCTTAAAAATTTGACAAATGATAATTTGTGTGCTATACTATTAAAAGTTTGAAAAATAATGCATTGGGAGGAAATAAAAAGCAATGGAAAAAGAAATATCCGAGGAAATTAAGAGAAAATATTGTGCCGAAGGTATTCATTTTTTAACACAGTATAGGGGTTGTAGATGTTTGTACCTTAATAATGCTCACAAAATAGACAAAGTTGTTCGTAAATCTTTTAAAAAAAATGGTTTTCATTGTATGAAAAGTGATTGGGCTCAACATAAACCTTTTGGCAAAACAGTGACTTTTATTTTAGAAGAAAGTTCTCTTGTTGTTGGTACATCTCCTGAATTGAATTATGTTACAATAAATTTACATATTTGCGGTGGAAATGTAAAAGGATTTATGAGGGATATGCGAAGATTTTTTAAACCTAAAAAAGTTGAAAGCGAGAAGCCTTATATTATACACAGGGTTAAGGAGATGGACAACAATGGGTAATATTATTTCAGATACAATTTATAATGTGTTGTATGCAAAGAAAGATGAAGAATTGAATAAAGAGGTTGATATGGAAATAGCAGATAAAGTCAAGACAATTAATACGCCTCAGGGTTTAACTCTTGAAGGTGTAAAAATTGATCTTACAAATTGTAGGAATTGGAAACGTATTGTAATACATCATGCTGCTCAAAAAGATAGTGATACGTATAATGATTGGGCTGGTATAAAAAAATATCAAATGTCTTGGCGGTATAATGGCAATGTGATCACAGAAGAAAAAGCAAAAGAATTGATTGCTCAGGGTGTTAAGGGAGTTGAATCTCCTGATTTAGACATTGCTTATCATTTTGGGTATGAACACGTTGTAGGGCAACCTGTATTGCAGATAGGAAGACCATTATCTATGATGGGGGCACATACAAAGGGTGGATATAATGTAGATTCAATAGGATGGTGTAGTGTTGGAAATTTTGATTCTGTGCCTATACCGGATGATAGTTTGGGTTTAATGGTGAGATGCTTGAAATCAATGATTAAATATTTTAATATTCCAATTGATTATGATCATGTTTTAGGTCATTGGGAATCGTTTATACAATTAGGAAAAGCAAAAACAAAAGAAGAAGCATGGACAAATTTTAAAACTTGTCCAGGGAAAACAGTAGATTGTGATAATGTGCGTAAGTTATTATTATAATAAGGAGAAGTAAAATGGATTTAAAGACGAAAATAATTATTGGATTGAGTGTTGCATGTATTATATTGGGATCTATTTGTGGTATGTATTATAACAAATGGAAATTAGCATCTACCATGCAAATATCTTTATCCGGAGAATTGTTTCAAGCCAAAGAAACGATTGTTCAATTAAAGCACGATGTGGCTAATGTGCCGAAAGAAAAAATAAAGACTGTGATAAAAATAGTTCCTGAGTATATAAATGTGGTAAAAGTAGATACAAAGACAATAGGTAATACTGTTTACATTACAACGACCATTACTCAGTCGTTAAAAGATACTGAAATTATATTAATTATAAAAGAAGATGGAACAGTTGTAAGTAATCAGCAGAATGTAACAGTAATTCATAATGAAAAGGAATTTGGGTTTGTGTGTAGTAATGCTCTGTCAGTTGTTTATTCTCCTGCCATAGGAGTACAACCGGCATATTCATTTAGATTTTTTAGGTTATGGCCTGTATATGTGGGTGTTAGCGTAAACCATAAAATGTTGGGAGCGGATGTTTCGTGGAAGTTTTACAAGAATGTTTCGGCAGGAATCGGTTATGGTGAGATGCTCAATAATGTGCAGGCGAATCAAATAAATTTTGTACCATCAATATATGTTTTAGGATCTGTGTCTTTTTAAGTTGCTCTAAAAATAATTGGGCAAACAAAAGAACCCAGGACCTAAAAATCCTGGGTTTTTTATTTTTAGAGGATTTCTCTTGACTTTTTCTTTAAAGTATGCTATAATATAGGTGTAGGATGAGATAGGAAGTTTGTGAAAAGAGGGGGATATATGAAAAATCAATTGATTGGGATAATTTTAGTGTTAGGCGTGATATTGTGGTGTGGTAAAGCAGCCGGGCAGTCTATTTATTATGAGATGGAGATAAATGTGGTTAATAATTATATTTGCGATAAAACTCTTAATTCTAAATCAGAACATGGAAATTATAGAATATGTAATGTTGTAGAATCTAATGAATATGATCAAAGCAGATTATCATTTCTTTTATCTCCGGAAGTTCATATTATTGGAGTTGATTTTGATATAGTTGCTCTTGCTTTAAGATTTGAAAAATTTATTACTCCCGAAATAAGATTTTCGCCATATATGTTTAAAGTAAATAATAGAGAAATAGATGTTAAGGCATATCCTTTCATAGAGGTAACGAAGGATTATTTTAGAACAGGTGGCGATGTTAAAATATCTTTAAAGACTAATTGTGGTATTAATGTGGTGATTGGATATACTTATTTTTGGGGTAAGACCTATGGAGAAACGGATGAAAGTGGAGATTATTTAACATATACGTTTTGGGGACAAAATATAATATTTGGTTGTGATTATAAATTTTAATTATGGATAAAAGATTTCTCTTGACTTTAGGTTAAAAGTGTGCTATAATATATGTGTAGGAAATAAAGAAAGACTTGAGGATGGGATAGGGGATTTAAAGAAAAGGAGGATCAAATGAAAAGGTTAATAGGAATGGTTTTGGTGGTAGCAATGGTAGGTTTGGTTGCAAGTCAGAGTTTTGGTTTTGAGTGGAAGGTTGAAAGTTTTTTATTGCCCGGAATTAATCAGGCAATGCAGGGAAAATGGGTGGATGCAGGAGTTTGTTTTGTAATGGATACCATTTTGATTGCATATGCGGTTACTCCTATTGAGAAAACTGTTTATTTATCTCATGCACCCGGCGACTATGTGGTAGTTAGAGATTATGTTCCGCTTATTGCCGGTGTTTGTGGGTATGTTGGAATGGGTGTCATAGCAAATGTTGGATATAATCAGAATGTAGGATATAATCAAAACCTTATTTCTTGCAGGATAGAGTTTTAATGTAGAAGATTATAAGGTAGAGAATATAGTATAGGGGAGGAGAGTAATGGCAGATGAATTAGAATTTGAAGGTAGTGGAAATGGTGTTAAGTTTGAATTAAATGAAAAAGTTATTGTAAGAGATGAGGGGATTGGAAGACATGATTATACAGATACTATTGTAGAGATAACAAAGGGTGGAAATTATAAAACAAGTAAGGGTACTATTTACAATTCTGATGGCCATTTGCGTGGCAGAACAGGTTATAGTTCTCCATATATTGTAAAATGTACACCTAAAGCATTGGATGAGTTGTTGAGAGAAAAATATATAAGGATGTTGCCTCGTTATGAATGGGAGGGACTATCATTAGATCAATTAAAGAAAATAGTAGAAATGATTAATAGTTTTGAAAATAAATAAAGAATGAAGGGGGAGGGATGTTATCGGGTAAACAAGCATTAGAATTTTTGGAAATGGCGATTAAAGGGAAATCTTGTCCCTGTGGAGAAATGACAGATAAATATTATATAAAATATGGCGAAAGTTTCTGCACAAAACATTGTCCTTTGGCATCACATATAGATAATATATTTTCAACCATAGAAGTTTTGTGTTGTGGTAATTTAAAAAAACATAAGTTCAAGCGTGAAATTATGGCAGGTATAATTCGTTCATTAATAGTGCAGAGATATTTAAAGTAAATTTAATGAGATGAGGGGGATTAAATGACAGCAAGATTTATTAGACCGGCATCTGTACGTAAGTTGTGCAAGGATCACAATAAAAGGGTATCTAAGTCGTTTCTTTTGGGGTTAGATTGTTTTGTTCAAAGAAAAATTGAGAGTGCTTGCAGGATAACACCAATGGGAACATTAAGGGAAGAAGTTTTTATAGTAAAGTGAATGAAATAAATATGGATGGGGGGATTAAGTGAGTGGTAAAAATGAGAAAAACAATAATAAGATAAAAAGTAAGATTGGAACTGAAAATTATGAAAAAGAAGAAATTCGTAAATTATATAGCAGTCCTTTACCACAATGGTTGGAAAGGGCAATTAGTGAAGATGAGAATGAATGGCATCTTTGTACAGAAAATGTTCCTGAACTTATTGTTAGAGAGTTAGATTTTAAAGTTGTTGACACAGAAGAAAGAATCATGCGTATTTTATTGTATAACTTAGGTGTATTTCTTATTAAAAAATCTTTGGAAAGATTAGATAAGGATGAAGCCTTTGTTATTAAAAATAGATTGGGTATTAATAATAAGAAAATGCACTCAAGATCATTGAGAGAGATTGCAACAAGAAGTAGATATTCGGAAGAAAATATACTTCATATATATAATAAGGCTTTGGTTAAGGTGGATAATGAGGTAAAGTCATTAGTACGTGTAATAGGAAAAAGAGAACGTATTTAATAAAAAATAGGTATAAGGGGGGAAGAATGAAAAACAGTTTAATACCTTATGTTGTAGAGCAGACAAGTAAGGGAGAAAGATCTTACGATATTTATTCAAGGCTTTTAAAGGACAGGATTGTGTTTATCGGAGATGGCATAGAGAATAACATGGCGAATGCTGTTGTGGCTCAGTTATTGTTTTTGGAAGTTGATGATAAAGAGAAAGACATTTTTTTGTATATTAATAGCCCTGGTGGAATTATAACGGATGGTATGGCCATATATGATACAATGAGGTTTATAAAGCCGGATGTTTCAACTATCTGCATTGGTCAATGTAGTAGTATGGCTGCCATTTTGCTTGCAGCCGGGGCAAAGGGTAAAAGACTTGCATTGCCAAATTCCAAGATCATGATTCATCAACCGCTTGGTGGAGCCAAAGGTCAGGCAACAGATATTCAGATTCAGGCTGCTGAGATCTTAAAAGAAAAGAAACGTATAGTGGACATTTTGGCAAAAATCACAGGTAAAAAGGCAAGTGTTGTAGAAGCAGACATGGAAAGGGATCATTTTTTATCTCCTACTGAGGCTTTGGAATATGGCTTGATTGATAAAATAATTGAAGAACGATAGATTTCTCTTGACTTTTACCATTTTTTATGCTATACTATAGGTGTAGGATGAGATAAGGGATTAAAATAAAAAGGGGGAAAAATGACAAGAACGGATTGTAAGAATGTAAGAGAGGTTGCAAACGAGGTATTGACTAAGGCATTCAACAAAATGGGATTTAAGTTTAACGGTGTAGGTCATATGGGTTTTGATAATGGATCTCTTTCTTTTAAGGTTGAAGTTTTTAATTCAGATGATTCTTTCGCTGAAAAAATAAACAATGAATTAATGGGTACAGGGTTTAAATATGGAGAAGAAGTGACTGTTCGTGGGTTGAGTGGTAGTTGCAAGGTTGTTGGAATAAAAAGAAGTGGTTCTTTATTAGTTGAAGATGAGATGGGTAATAGATATAAAATTAATGCTACAAGATTGAACGAGATTAAAAAAGTAGCAGAAATAAAGGGATAATAAGATGAGGATTAAAGATCTGATAAAACAAGCAAATGAAGCATTGAAAGTACATGGTAATGTGGAAGTGGAAATTTTCGTTAAAGATTTAGATGATTCTTATGCTCTTGATATTAAATGCGGAGTTAAGAAATACCCAATGGTCAAAGAGAAATTTTTTGTAATTGAAGATAGGTAGGGGGAATTAAAATGAATTTTCCACAGGAATTGATAGGTATTTGTAAAGTGTTTCAAGCCAATGGGTTTGAGACTTATATTGTAGGTGGTTCAGTTAGGGATATTATAATGAAAAAAGATCCAAAAGACTATGATATAACGACTTCGGCCTCAATTTCTGATGTTGAGCGATTATTCCCTGAATGTTACTCCACAATAGGTAAAAATCGTGAGGATTTGGGTACAAGAGCGATTAAGAGGGGTGAAATGGTATATGAGATTACTCCATATAGAAAAGATGGCTTATATGTGGACAATAGGCATCCGGAGAGTGTAGAATTTGGAGTTTCCTTAAAGGATGACCTTTCAAGGCGGGATTTTACTATGAATGCCATAGCAATGAATCCTTTAACAGAAGAAATTATAGATCCTTTTAAGGGTAGAGTAGATATAGAAGATCATATTGTAAAGTGTGTTGGTGATGCCGATATAAGGTTTCAAGAGGATGCTTTAAGAATTTTAAGGGCAATCAGGTTCCAATCCCGACTTTGTTTTGGATTGAGCAATAAGACATTAAAGGCAGTTATTAATAATCGTTATTTATTGGACAATATTAGTCAAGAACGGAAACGAGATGAATTAGTGAAGATATTAAGTGGAAAGTATTTATCACTTGGATTGGAATATATGTTTGATACCAAGGTGTCTGATTGTTTATTGCCTGAGTTAAATAAATGTAATGGCGTTGAACAACAATTCGAGCATCATAGATATGATGTATTTAAGCATTGTATCGAATGTTGTAAACAATTACCAAAAGAAAAACCGTTATTAAGGTTGGCAGGTCTTTTGCATGATATTGCAAAGCCGGAATGCAGGACTGTTGTAGACGGCAAGATTCATTTTTATGAGCACGAAGAAAAATCCGCATTAATGGTAGAAGAAATAATGAAAAGATTTAAGTTTTCTACTGATGAAATAAAATATGTTGTTTTATTGGTTAGAGAACATATGGTTATGTACGATAGAGGATGGAAAAAATCTTCAATTAGAAGATTAATTGCGAGGGTTGGTAGAGAAAATATTTTAGATCTAATTGAATTAAGAAAAGCAGATATTTTGTCACGTGGAGTTGTTAAGCATTTAGACGATGTGAATGAATTATATGCAAGAGTTATTGAGGTTTTAGATGAAAAGCCTGTACTGAAAGTTTCTAATTTGGATGTTAATGGCGAAGACATTATGAAAGAATTTGATGTGGCGCAAGGTAAAAAGGTTGGAGAGATCTTAAAAGCAATGCATGATGCAGTTTTGGAAGATAGGGTTAAAAATGAAAAGGAAGAGTTAATTAAATATATAAGGGGGATGATAGTATGAAAAAATTAATAACAGCAGTTGTGTCGAAGATTTTGTGTATTTTTATTAATGCACTTTTTATTAAAATTTTATGGAATTGTATAATGATAGATTTTGGTATGCCAAAAATAACATTTTGGAAATCAGTTGGGTTGATATACCTAATTGGATTTCTTTTTACTAACGTTTTATCTGTAATCGAAATATATATCAAAAAGGGGAAAGTAAATGAGTAAATCAGCATCAATACAAAAAATTTTAGATATACAGCCAATTGCCAATGCAGATGCAATTGAAGTTGCAACGATATTGGGTTGGAAAGTTGTCATTAAAAAGGATAGTTTTAAAGTTGGAGATATGTGTGTTTATTGTGAAATAGACACAGTTTGTCCGGAAAAGCCTGAGTTTGAGTTTCTTAGAGATAAAAAATTTAGGATAAGAACTTGTCGTCTCCGTGGACAAATATCGCAAGGCATTTGTTTTCCGATGTCTATATTGCCTGAGGGAAGTTATGTTGAAGGACAGGATGTTTCAGAATTAGTTGGAATTATTCATTATGAAAAACCGATTCCATTAAATATGTCAGGATTAATAAAAGGAAGTTTTCCAAGTTATGTGCCTAAAACAGATGAGATTATGATACAATCTGATCCAAGTCTTATAGAAGAATTAAGAAATAAAGATTGTTATATCTCATTAAAAATAAATGGTACATCTGCAACATTTTCTATTTTTAATGGCGAAATTGATGTATGTTCTCGTAATATATCTCTTAAAGAAAGTGAGGGGAATATTTATTGGAAAATGTTTAAAGAAAATGACATAGAGGGTATTTTGGGGAGATGTGGTAAAAATATAGCAATACAGGGGGAAATTGCCGGCCCAGGAATACAAGAGAATATGTTGCAACTTGAAAAACATAAGTTATTTGTATTTAATGTGTATGATATTGATAAGGCTGAGTATTTAGGATATTCTGAATTTATTGAATTTTGTGAGAAGAATAATTTAACAACAGTTCCAATTATATGTAATGATCTTATATTTGATCTTACACTTGATCAGTTGTTGATAATGGCAAAGGGTTTTTATCCGGATACTAAAAATCATAGAGAAGGAATAGTTATAAGGCCATTAATGGAAACTTATAGTAATGTGCTTGGTGGCAGATTGAGTGTTAAAGTTTTAAATAATGATTATTTAGAGAAGGAAAAATAAATGAAATGTGCTCATGATGATGGTGTAAAACCATTATGGAAAGATCGGAAATTTGAAAAAATTGGGTGTATAGGTTGTTTTAAATATTATGAATGTGCCGGATTACCAAACCCTAAGGATGAAAAGTATAGGAAAAAAGAAGGATATTTAGATGCATTAGATATGACAGAAGAAGATAGTTTTGGAAATTATGTGGTAGCAGAAGATGGAAGTATTGTTATAGATCCTGATTATAATGATGATGGCAAGCATACTCATTCGGTTAAAAGGGGTTAGAAATATGTTAAAGGTAATAGAATTTTTAAAAGAGCATACATTGGAAGATCTGCATATAAAATATGCCATAGATATTAAACGTCACGGCAGGTATAATAATCTTGTGCTTTTGAAATATAATGCGATAGATTCCCCAATGGGAGAAGAGATTGTTCAGGAATGTCGTGGTTTAATTCTTGATGAGAATAAAGATTGGGAAATAGTGTCTTGTCCTTATTTTAAGTTTTTTAATTATGGAGAAAGAGAATCTGAAAAAAATATAGATTGGACAACGGCAAAAGTGTATGAAAAGATTGATGGATCTTTGATGACTTTATATTGGTATGACAATGAATGGCAGGTATCATCTTCCGGTATGCCTGATGCTCAAGGAGAAGTTAGTGATTTTGGTTTTACATTTGAAAAATTATTTTGGGATGTATGGGAAGAATTGGGGTATATATTGCCCAAAGATACAAGTAAGTGTTATATGTTTGAATTAATGACTCCATATAATAGGATAGTCGTTCAGCATAAGAAAAATAGCATTGTATTGCACGGAGTGAGAGATCTTAAAACTTTAAAAGAATTGGATCCTTATTTTATTGCTCTTAAACATGAATGGCAATGTGTTTGTACTTTTAGTTTAAGAAATCTTGATGAGATTTTAACTGTTTGTAAAGAATTGAATCCTATTGAAAGCGAAGGATACGTGGTTTGTGATGCTAATTTTAATCGTATTAAAGTTAAATCACCCCAATACGTTGCTCTTGCACACATTAAAGATGGAATGTCTGTAAAACGTATTCTTGAAATTATCAGAGCAAATGAAAGTGATGAATTCCTTAATTATTTTCCTGAATTTAAAGATCTATATAGAGATATAAAATTAAAATATGATAACTTTGTTTCTGAAATGGAAAAATTTTATTCTAAGATTAAAGATATTCAAGATCAGAAATCTTTTGCGCTTGAAGCCGTTAAAAGTAAATATCCTGCAGTATTGTTTTTCCTAAAGAAAAATCCTGAGAGCACTGTGAAACAATATCTGTCACAATCCAATGTCAATCATTTTATGGAACGATTGGAGTTGAGGTAAAAATGAGAAGAGCGTTCATGAAATCTGATAAGTTTTCAAGACGTAGCAAGGAATACATAGCAAAGGGTGTAATAGAAGCGTGTAAATTTTGTAAAAAACAGGATTGTAATGGAGAATGTTGGTATTATTGTGATAATGCCAAGTGTGAAATAAGAAAAGATAAATTTATAAAAAACTTGGCAAGAGCAATAGTGTTTTCAGCATCAGAGAGTGCTAATGCTAAAAAGATTGTTAAGTATTATTATGGGCAGATCAATGCATCAACAGAAGAAGATAAGATTGATTCGCAGGAATGGTTGGATGAGGATAATAAATATTTTAGATGGCTATGTTATATTGGAGGACTTGATTATAGATGTCATGTTTTTAAATGATGGGATATGGTGAAAAAATGGTAAAATATAAGGAGAATATTATATGAAAGTTAAAAATTATAAATATAGGTGTAAGAATTGTGTGTATTTGCGTGGCGTTGATATGAAACATAAAGACGAAAAAATGTTTTGTGAAATCCATAGAAAGAATTGTGAAGATATAAAGTTTTGTAAGGATTCTTGTTACCATAATTATTCAGGACAATAGGGGGTATAATGATTATCGTGGGAGATTTGCATGGTAGGATAGATATTTTAAAAAGAATATTAAAGCAGTTTAAAAATGAAAAGAAACTTTTTTTGGGTGATTATGTGGATTCTTTTGTGCGTCCGGATTGTGATATTATTGATACGGTCAAGGCAGTTTTGGACAGTGATGCCATATTGCTTGTAGGAAATCATGAGTTTAATTATTGCGGGCCTTTTGCTGATAAAATTAAGAATGGAGAGATTAGTTCTTATTGTAGTGGATTTGAAAGATCGAGATTTTCTGAGTTAAACGGATTGTTAGAGAAAAATAAGGATAGATTTAAGTTGGGTCATTTTAGTGATAACGTATTATATACGCATGCAGGAGTTACACAAGAATGGATAGATTTTTCTTGTGATCAGGGATTATATGAAAATTGGCAAGATGGTTTATCGTGGATTACGGAAGCAAAGCCGTTTGATCTAAGCATACACAATAGAGTGTTTAAATGTGGGTGCCGTGGTGGAGTAGCCATGTATGCAGGTCCATTATGGTGTGATTATAGATATGAGTTTAAGGCAATAAAAGGGCTAAATCAGATTTTTGGACATACGCATGTTCCGGGTATTTTCGAGTATGATCCAATAAGGTGTGGGAGTAAGGAATCAAGAAATTTTTGTATAGATTGTTTAGAAGCCGGTTATGATCAAGTTATGGATGTATGCACGATGTCAAGTGGAGATCTTTATTGTGGGATTAGGGAGATAGAAAAATAAAGGGGGATCTAATATGGGCATAAGATCAAAATACGAAAAAGTATCTATTCCGACTAAAAGTAAATTAATGAGATTGATAGAAGAGGGTGGTAGAGAACAAGTAATGAAAATATATGGCATATCTCATAGTACTGTGGGTAATTGGTGCCGAAAGAAAGGTGTTAAAAGGGTATTAATGAAAGATTTTGATAAATAAGATTTTCCTTGACTTTTGGTTAAAAGTGTGCTATAATATATGTAGGATGGGATAGGGGACTTAAAGAAAAGAGGAGGATATAATGCAGAAATATAGTTTTGATAAGAGTTCTTATTATTGGCATTTGAAAATTCACGAAGCAGAAGGACATATTGATTGGGTTTTTTTTAGTTTTGCAGGAATAATGGTTTGGGTGATGGTTTCTTTATTGTTTTGTTTCTAAATGGAGGATAAGAATGGAAAAGGTAAAGCCGGAATGTAAATTATTGGGAGAAGATGGAAATGTGTTCAATATCATTTGTTTGGTTAGTAGAGCATTAAAAAAGGATGAACAGGAAGATAAAGCAAAAGAATTTCGTACGAAAGCAATGGAGTGCAGTTCTTATGATGAAGTTTTGAGACTGACCGATGAATACGTGGATGTTTGTTAGGGGGATAAACATGAAGCAGAGAACAATTAGAAAGATCGTAGAAAAATCGTATCCAATGGTGGGAATTAGTGGTAGAGGTTTAACTGCTCTTGATACGCACAACAAACAAAAGAAGAGGAAATATTGGCGTAAAATGACAAGAAGAGAATTGGATTTTGTAAGGCCATATGTTCTTATGGAAAGGAAGAGAAGGCAAGAATATTTTAATAAAGTATGGCAAGAAGATGTTTTTGATGATTCTACTTGGGGTGGTTCTATCGTAAGAACAGAAGGACAGGAATTGGAAGATGTAAAGAAATTAGAAAGAAAAATGATTGACGGATCTATTAATAATTGATTTTTTGATATAGGGAGAATTAATGAGAAAGATAGAACATTATCGTTGTTATTGGATTGTAAAGTGTGATAAAAAAGATGTAGAGATGGGAACGGTTAGCAAAGAGGGATTTTGTACTGTTGATTGCGGTGGTAGTGTAATAGGATGTGGTTTTGATAGTGTTGAAGATGCAAAAGAGAATATCAATGCAAGATTTGGTAATAACGTGTAAATGAATATAATGGAGAGTTGGGCGAGAGGCTTATGCCGGCAGTTTGCTAAATTGCTAATCTTTAATGAGATTCGACAGTTCAAATCTGTCACTCTCCGCCATTTTATATAATTAAAATCTGGATGTGGGCTAATGGTAAGCCTCTCGGCTTGGAACCGAGACATTCATACAGGTTCAAGTCCTGTCATCCAGACCACGGGATTGTGGTGTAATAGTAGCACAATAGATTGTCGATCTATTAGCGTCGGAGCGTAACCGATCAGTCCCGCCATTGAAAATTGAGGAGATTTTAAAATGAATTTATGGAATTTAGCAAGAAAAATGAATTTAGTTGAAGTAGGCAATGCAACAAGAGACACTATACATTTAAAACGAGGTCAATTGGTTGTTTTATCTACTACGACAGGGGACGATAGAATAATGATACATGCATATTCAAAAAAATATGGTAAGTATTCAAAATTTTGGACATATAAAAGGGATGTTCATAATTGGAGGATAGTACAGAATAGATTTAAAAATATAAATGATAAAGATTTCAATTGTTATTATTGGAGTTCCGATTTAGAAAAATTATGGATCACGTTGAAACAAATATATGGTAAAATATATTTAATGAATATTTTAAAGAAAAACGACCCATACTAAAACGCAGATAAAGTGCCTGTGAATAAATATAGAACAGATAACGCATTTATCTCGTGGGTCGATAATGCCGTAGATTACATTTGGTATGTTAAGCGGTCTGTAAAACCGTGTCTCTTAGAGGCAGATAGTTCAATTCTATCCTACGGCACCACGCGTTCGTGGCATAATGGCTGTGCACCACCCTTTTAAGGTGGCTTAAGTGGGTCCGATTCCCACCGAACGCACTTAATAAAATAAGGAGTTATATGAAAAAATTAAAAGACATATATTTCGGGTATTTAGCACATTGTATGTATAGTCCATTAAAATGTGGAGGACAAAATTTTAATATAAAGAAAAATAGAGACGATTTTAATAAAGCACAAAAAGATTTAGATAAAAAACAAAAAATTGAATTAATGAAATATATAAAGAAATATAAAAAAGAACTTAAAAGTATTGGAATAATATGAAAAAATTAAAAATTGGTCTTGATTTTCATGGTTGTATAGATAGATCTCCTGAAACATTTTCTGTTTTAAGTAAAATATTAGTTGATTCAGGAAATGAAGTCCACATAATAACAGGAAGCAGGATAAATGATGATTTTAAAAATAGATTAGTTAATGAATATAAAGTGTCCTATACTCATTTATTTTCAATAGCAGATTATCATGAAAGTTTAGGAACACAGGTCAAAAATGATGTTAATGGCAATCCATATATGGAATCATATTTATGGGATAGGACAAAGGCCGATTATTGTGAGAGGGAAAATATAGATTTACATATTGATGATTCGGATACTTATGGAAAACATTTTAAAAAAACATTATATATGAGGTTAGAAAAATGATATTTTTTGAAACATTCTTTACAATAATTGGTGGAGTTGCTATAATTTGGCTTGTGATTATTTTGCTTGATAAGGATTATGAGAGAAGGAAACAGAAAGCGTATGAAGATTTGAAAAAAAGATTGGAAGAATATGATAAATAAATATGGCCCCATCGTCTAATGGCAGGATAACAGATTTTCAATCTGTATGTAGGAGTTCGATCCTCCTTGGGGCTATTTCGCCTCTTTAACACTAATGGTTAGTGTGCAGGCCTGAAAAGTCTGAAAACTGAGTTCGATACTCAGGGGAGGCATTGTGTGTCAGAAGGCGAAAAGTGAGCCAAACGGCTGTGGCCCGTTTATGAGAGAGGGTAGTACTCTCCTGACACCCCAAATTTTATAAGGAGGAGTTTTGATTTTTTTAAATATTTTTATTATAGTAATGGTTATTATAGGATTAGGAAGAATTATTCCTTATTGGTTTACAGAAACTCATCGCCCATTTATTATAAGTAAGCAAATTGAAGGCGATAAAGCATGTAATGACAATAGGGATAATAAATTTATTTGTTATGAGTCGCTGCCAATGTTTTTTATTGGATATGAAACAGTAGAAAGTCCTTTTATGCAATTGTGGCATAAGTTATTTAATAAAGATGATGGGAGATTGAGAAATGATTAAAAAGAAAAAAATTAAGATTAAAATGAATGTATGTAAGAAATGTGGGGCAATTGCCAATTTTAAATTAGAGGATTCCTGTCCAATATGTTATTTGAGAATTGATATGCTTAAACAAAGGAGGAAGTAATGGTAATAAAAGAAAAGACAATGAATGAAACAGAAAGTACAAAAGATGTATTGTGTGATATTTGTGGTAAGAGTACAAAAAAGAGCGATGGATTTGATGAGTTTGAATATGCAATCTTAACTGCTGCATGGGGATATCAATCAAAAAAAGATGGAGAGTCTTGGGAGTGTGCCCTATGTGAAGATTGTGCTGATGAATTTAAGAAATGGGTGGAATTAAAAGGTGGAAAGATTATAGTTAAAAATTGTTTTTAGAATGAGCCGGTATGGTGGAATGAATACACGTATGCCTTAGAAGCATATGCCCTATGGGATTGTAGGTTCGACTCCTACTACCGGTACCAAATTGGAGGAGATAATGGAACAGACTGAGGCTGAAAAACAAGATAAAAGAATTGCAGATGCTTTGGATTATGCAGAAGAGCATCCGGATATTAAGGTATCTACTCTACAGAGAAAATTTAAGATAGGATTTAATACAGCAATGCGTCTTTTGGATGCTGTGAAAAAATAATTCTGATTTTTGTTGGTGAGGGGGGGGTATAATGGTAAATGTGAAAGATTTTGGTAAGGATCATTGGAGTTTATTGGCATACGTAGAAGATTGTTGTGTAAATAGTCAAGAAGGAACGGGAGAATTAGATCGTTTGAGAATGAGATGTAATTCAGAGAGACATCCCTTGTTAGTTGCTTTTCGTGGTCCTATGGGAAAATGGCAAGAGTCTTATGGTACAAGGCTTAAGGGATATTGGAAGGAAGATGGTACGGAAAATTTAAAAAGAAAATTGTGTAGTCATGATGATTGGGATTGTTTGGATGATTTGGATGATAATGGTTTTATAGAAACACTCAGTATGGTTAATGGCCTTGTAGTGATGACAGAAATGGGTTTGGGTGTGGCTTCAAAATTAAGAGAGCATAAGGCAGAAGGTGGTATGTTTGCTAATTTTAATATATAGGAGGGGAAATGAAAGTAAAGATAAACGGAAAGATGACAGAATGTCCGACTGATCATCAAATATTGGAAGTTTGTGATGCCATGTATGCTCTCAATGAAGATAATTTTCATCCTTATAAGTTTATTCATTTGTCAAGGAAAAGTTGTATAAAAAATCACGGAGATTGGGTAAAAGAGTTTTGGGATTTAAGAAAAAAATTAATAGATTGTAAATGTTTATAATTGAGGTGTAGCATGAGTCAGTACTGTGAAGATTGTGGTTGTAAAATGTCCGGAGGTATATGCTCAAATTGTCATGAAGAATTATTTATAATGGAAAACCAATCTGATTGCATTGACTTTCCATTATCCGAAGAATTTTTGCAAAAAGCAGACAAACAAAAGGAAGAAACACGAGAAAGTAGGGAAAAATACTGGAAAGAAAAGAATGAAGAATTTAAGGTGGAAAAATGAAGAAATTAATTTGTTTGATATTCGGACATAAATGGCAAAAATGGTGGACATCTCTTTATGTTTATTATCAATATAAATACAGGGGTTGTGCGAGATGTGGAGAACAGCAATGTATAAAAGTGCCAGAAGAAGAAAAGCAGAGTGCTCATAGTGCAATTGAATAGCATAGCAGTTTCCTACACTGCAGGTCTGAGTTTGAATCTCAGTGAGCATACCAATGTGCCTATAGTCCAATTGAATAGAATACAAGGCAACGAACCTTGAGATCCGGGTTTAAATCCTGGTAGGCACACCATTCCAAAGAAAGGATAGAAAATGAAAAAAGATAAAGAATGGATTAAGAAATACATTAAAAGAATGTTTGGTATAAGTGAAATCAATATCCTTGTAAAAGAATGTTCATATTCAATGACTTATTGGCCTGAGAAAAATGCAATTATTATAGATAAGAAAGTATTGGATGACGAAAAAGATAAAGATGCAATGTTGAGAGTGGGCTTGTGGCACGAAGTTGGACACATAAAGACATTTAAATGGAATAATATGAATAAAATAGATAATGAAGTTAAGGCTACCGAATGGTCGTTGAATGAAATGTTGAAACGTAGATATTTTGGATTGTATAACAAATATTTGAAAATTTTGAAAGATGGACTTGGATATTTGAAGAATAAGGCATATATTAAGGTAATAAAGAAGATTTTAAAAAAGTATGCGCCGGTGGCCTAATTGAATAAGGTTTCAGTTTTCTAAACTGAGGTATGTGAGTTTAAATCTCACTCGGCGCACCATAAAGGAGAGTGATATGATTAAAATTTTGGAGGATATTTTTTGGCCGGTAAGAGAATTTTTTAGAAAGATAGTTAAGATTTTTACATATATTCCTATTATTTGGAACAACGAAGATTATGATATTGATTCTTGTATAGAATTATTTTGTTACAAGTTAAAACGTACGTCTGAATATTTTAATAAATATGGTCATATAGTAGGATCTAAAAAGATTGCTTCGGATATGTTGAAAACTGAAAAACTTTTAATTAAATCTTTGGACGAAGACAATTATTGTAAAGAAGATTATAAGAAACATGAAAAGAGATGGGGAAAGTTAAGATGTAATGGAAAAGATTGGAAAGGGTCTTCTTTGCCAAAAACAGAATTTTTTGGACCTATAATTGAAGGTGAAAAAACTATGGAATGGGCTCCTCACTTTGGAGAAGACGATAGAAAATGGTGTTGTTTGACAGGACATGATATTGAAGATGTTATAGAAGATCTTAAATGTTCTTATGGTAAAATGTTTAAGGGTTATTATCCAAAGGCTAAGAATGCCAAGGAACAAAAACAAGCAGGTAAAGACTTATTTAAAATTATGAAAAAACAACAGCAGTTGATGGAAAGAGATATGAAATTGGCAATGAAAGAAATAGTAAAAAATAGGAATGAATGGGTAGATTAATAGCGGAGGGTTAGGATAATGGTAATCCATCGGTCTTGAAAACCGACGATACGTAGATGATACGTTATGCGAGTTCAAGTCTTGCACCCTCCTCCATTATAAGATTTCTCTTGACTTTTGCTTAAAAGTATGCTATAATATGTATAAAAGAATGAAGGGGGATATTATGGAAATATTTAAAAAGAAAATTGAAGGTTCATGGCTTGATGATGTATCTACGGTTGTAAAAAGGATGGCTTTCAAGAATTTTGTATTCCATAAGGGATTGAATCTTACTGTTAGAAACGGAGTTAAATGGAAATGTTTAAATCCTGGTGAAAGGATTATATTGGCAGCCAAGAGTAAGGAGCATATTTTAAGGGATGCTGTTGTAGATGGAATACTTTGTTGCAGATTTAAAGATATTTCAGATGAAGATCTTGCGTGTGAGCATGATGTGAAATGTAGAACAAAAAAAGGACTTAAAAAAGAATTGGAAAGTATTTATGGTAAGATTACAAAAGACACAATATTGACAATGGTAATGTTTAAGGTTAAAGATATTTGAAAATTGATTTTAGAAGTCGACTTATCGCTCAATAATGCCTTGCTCAAGTAGGCCATGAGAGAGGAAAGTCCGGACAGGAGCAGACATAGTCTGCTAAAAGGTTGTAGGTAGTACCTATCGTGCGTAAGCATAGAGATGAGAACAGTGACGCCTAACTCGTGAGAGAAAGGTACCGCACACCCCATTAGTGGTAAATCTTGTTGAACGGGATCACACCCGAGAGGGCGCAATAGACAAGAGTGAAACGGCAAAATTCTAACTTCTCCTGCAACTGAGTAATTCAGGCAAATGAGTTGTTTAGTAATAGGCAACCAAGATAAATGATAAGTTAAAAACAAAATCCGGCTTATGAACTTCTAAAAATATTTAGCAGATCCTCGATCCTGAGTGCATGTGGGTAAGTAAGGTACAGATAATTTAACCTGTACGTGGTTTAAAAACCATCCCAAAATTACTATCTGCTAAATAAATAAATGTCACGTATTGCGTGGAAATGTCATGTAAATGTCATGAATTAATGCCGGCGTAACTCAAATGGATGAGTGCCTTCCTTGTAAGAAGGACGATGTAGGTTCGAGTCCTATCGCTGGCTTTTTTGGGGAGTTAGTGGTAAAAGTAGCACAACTGTTTTGCAAGCAGTAGGAATCGGGGCAGTACCGATACTCTCCACCATAAAATAAATAGGAGGAATAAATGTCAAAGAAATCAGCAAAATGGAAAGGAACATCGCCAACAACAATGAGAAATCGTTCGTTGAAGAAATTGAAAACAGCAAAAGAAAAGAGAATGTTTTCAATGGGATATAAATAAGTATTGTGCCTCTGTGATGCAATTGGCAGACATGTGAGCCTCAAAATCTCAATCTTATAGGTTCGAATCCTATCAGAGGTACCAATGCTCGTGTGGTGGAATGGTATACGCTATGGACTTAAAATCCATTGGACTTTTGTCCTTGTGAGTTCGAATCTCACCACGAGCACCACGATGACGAAGCCAAATGGACAGGCGATGGATTGCAAACCCATCTTTTATCGGTTCGAGTCCGATCGTCATCTTTAGGGCGGGTGTAGTTCAATGGTAGAATGCCACGCTTCCAACGTGGATGTTTGTGAGTTCAAATCTCATCACCCGCTCCATAAATAAAGTATTATTCCCATGTAGCATAGTGGTAATGCACCGAGCTGTTAACTCGGATATCGCTCGTTCGAGTCGAGCCATGGGAGCCAAGCCCTCTTAGTTTAAAGGAAGAACAGTTGTTTTACATACAACAGATGAGCGTTCAATTCGTTCAGAGGGCACCAATTGCCCTATAGTGTAATGGTAGCACACTTGTTTCTGAGGCAGGTAATTCAGGTTCGATGCCTGATAGGGCAACCAAATGGGTCAGTCGTCTAACGGCTTAGGATTTCGATCTCCAAAATCGATGATGATTGTTCAACTCAATCCTGGCCCGTTTTTATAAAATTATATAATAAGAGAGAGTGTAGCAAACATTGGCATTGCAGCAGACTCTTAATCTGCCAAAATATGGGTCCGATTCCCATCACTCTCACCATTTTTTTAAGGGAGAAATTTTATGAAAAAGAATTATATATGTAGATGTGTAATAATTAAGGCTGATGAGCCAGATCCAAATTTTAATGTATTCTCAAAAGAAGAATTGTTGAAAAGTTATAAATCATTTGTTGGGAAGCCTGTTAAATTTGGAGATGTAAAGGTTGGAGAGATAATAGATGCTACATTTAACGAAGATAGAGTAGAATGTACTGTGAAATTAAATAAAGGATAAATCATGAAAATTAAAGATATTTGTTGGGAAGATAATAATTTACATGTTATATTGGATAATGGTAAACATATGGTTTACTATGGTGCAAAAATCATTAGTTGGGAGTTCACAAGTGAATGATGTCCTTATTCTCAATAAAAATTGGGCTGCTATCCAAGTGGTTGGATGGAAAAGAGCAATGACTCTTTTATATGCCGGTCATGCAAAAGCGATCGATGTGGATAGTTTTGAACAATTTGATTTTAATGAATGGAAGGATTTATCTGCTATTAAAGATAGTAATACACATTTTATTCAGACAATATCATTTAAAATTGCTGTTCCTGAAGTTATTGCATTACAAATTTATGATAAACTTCCACGTAAAGAAGTAAAATTGACTCGTAGGAATATTTTTGAAAGGGATCAATTTGCGTGTGGTTATTGTGGCAAAAAGTTTCAGAAAAAAGATTTGAATATAGATCATATAATTCCAAGGTGTAAAGGTGGAAAAACTGTATGGGAAAATCTTGTATGTTCTTGTATTCCTTGTAATATTAAGAAAGGATCAAAATCTTTACAGGAAGCAAATATGAGTTTAAAGTTTCAACCATCAAAACCCGGATGGAAAGGTAATATTTCTTTTTCAATGGGAATAAATAAAAGAGTAAGTTGGAAAAAATTTTTAGATCAAGTTTATTGGGAGGCAGAAATTGAGCATGATTAAAGTTTGCAATGCTCCCGTAGTTTAATGGCAAAACAGCAGTCTTATACACTGCAAGCCTCAGATTGGGGCGTGATTTAGGTTCAAGTCCTAACGGGAGTACCAAGTGCAGGGTGGAGAAGTGATCTATCTCGTTTGGCCCATAACCAAAAGATCGATGGTTTGAATCCATCCCCTGCTTTTTTTCTTGACTTTTACCTTAAAGTGTGCTATAATATAGATACAAATGGGAAATGGCTCTTGTGGCGTTCTGTTGAAAACGCAATTAGTGAGGGGGAATTCATTATAGCCCATAAAGCAGGTTCAAATCCTGCCAAGAGCCATAAC
>Ga0265297_10001313_pt1 | contig 59713 bp, 78 predicted proteins | sample Munlanlwell13791_FD_192502 | JGI IMG/M metagenome (GOLD analysis project Ga0265297, IMG submission 192502) | Leachate microbial communities from a municipal landfill in Southern Ontario, Canada - Leachate well 137-91 | ecosystem: Engineered > Solid waste > Landfill > Unclassified | place... | reverse complement strand
GAAGTCGATCTGGTTTCAGGAACTTAACCTCAATTGTGAATCACAACGTGCAAGAGAACAAGCAAGAGCAATAAGAGATATGGCGGCAAGCGATCCACGAATCGTAGGATTGCCAGGGCCGTGTTAAAGAAAGGAACACAGCATGATACTCACCGACATTGTCAAATCAACCCTTTATACCGCCGGACTCATTCCGGCAAAAGCGATGTTTGGTGCCGAGATATACGTAGACAGCGCAGGTTTGATGTGAGTGTGGGATGTAAACTTAAAGTTTACCGAGCGGTAATAATATCAAACTAAAACAGGAAAAAGCCGTAAACGTTCCCGTAAGGTAACATTGCACAGGTTTGTAAGGAAAAAGCATGAAGAATCCTTACGAGGTTGTAACGAAAAGAGGGTATATTGTGTTACAAGATAATACGATAAGCTATTCATAACCGATGGCAGGGTATAGTGTATTGTCAGAAATAAAGATACAAATTTCTGACATAAGTAAATGAATATGTTGACTGCGGGTTAACACAGGTTAACCAACAGGTAGCAGGTTAACATAGATTTGTTTGATAATATGAATACAGCAACAAATATCTTGATCGCCCGTACCGCTTGGGCGGTTGTTAAGGCGTGGTTTAAGAGGAAGCAGAAAGATGTCAAAAAAGGCAATAAAAGTTAAATGCCTACCGATTCCCAAGGTGCTGTTGCCGGTATTGCCTGAGAATCCGGTTGCCGGTCATCCGATGTGGTTGTCGGAGGTACCTGACATATGTATGCTCAAGCGTGGAGACTGCATTACTCTTGATGATGTTGTTTGGAGAGACAGGGATGGGTGGATTAGAACAACGAAGCGTGGATTTCCTAATGATGGGATGTCCTACACTTGGCTTGGCAGGTTAATAACAGGGTGGGATAATTACGATCCGGAAACGCTCAGGTCGGGAGTTACTCACGATTGCCCTTATTCCATGTATGACCACCTTTGTAATTGGCCTTTAAAACGCAAGAAGGTTGACGTGGACTTATTGGATGGATTGCGAGCCGACAAAAACCCTTCGTTGGCGTGGATAAAATATCGGTTTGTCCGGCGTATAGGTTGGATTGCGTGGGGTATAAAAACGAAAGACCCTCTTGTGATAGAATGGATAGAGGCTCTATGGCAAGGGGAAAAAACTCTCGACAAATGGATTGAGAGAACTGTTCTTGTCGAGGGAGTATAGGTTTTGTGGGATAATAATTGAAAGAAGGAGATGTGATATGGCTATTACGGCTTTAACAACTTTGCGGGACGATATAATGCTCCGGATCTCCCGGTGCCCCCCTTCTTATATTTTGGCGGCGTTGCGGCAGGTTGCCGTCACTTTTTTCCGGGATACCGAAGTGTGGAGAAAAGAACTGGCGGCACAGGATATAACCGGGGGCGAGGCCACATATACCCTGGCCCCAGGAGTTGGAACCGGGAGTAATGTCCCTGACATTTGGCGCATTTTAACTGTAAAAATTAGCGATGGAATTATCCCCGCGGCTCAGTATAATTTTGACCTGCAGGACGACGGGGTTGCCCCGGCGGAAAATTATAATTATAAACTGGTCTTTCTGGAAGATTACGTCCCTACCGGGGATATAACCGACGGGCTGGCGGTCACGGTCGTCCTGGTCCCGAACCTGAGTACTGGATGGTGTGAACCTTTTATCCTGCAGCAGTGGGGTCAGGCGCTGATTCATGGTACCCTTGCGTTTCTCTTTGGTCTGCGGTCCCGGCCTTGGGGGGACGTTGTGGAAGCTGCCGAGTACGCGGATATGTACGAAAAAGACAAGGTCGTTGCGCGACAAGAACGCACCCAGCAATTTACCACGAACGGCAGTTTAAGAGCGTCTAACCCGGAGGGATGGTTATGAGTATGACAGCAGTGCAGGTTATTGAAAGCGCCCGGTTAAGTACTGGGGACACGGATCAGTCTCGTCAAACTTGGAATGACGCCACGTTTTTAATCGCTCTTAACGACGGGCTTTCTCTTATTTACACGAACTACCCGGAAACCCGAACTGATTCAAGCGGGGGTTTATACGAGTTCGCGCGTATTGAACAACAGGGCCTTATGAGCGACATGTCCTTGTCAGACCAGTACTTCAGCGCGTTGGTGGAGTACCTGGCGTTTCGGTTTTTTGATTCTGACCAGGGAGATACCCGGGATGCTGCGACAGCGACAGTCCATTGGACCGCGTTTCGCCGAATTATGAACCCTAATCAGGTATCGGATCAGAAAGTGAGGTAATTTATGGCGGAAAGATATCCACAGGAACGTAAATATTTCGCGGAAAACGCTTCTGACTTAGTCGATTATTCAGCTAATCCACGCATGAAGCGTTATGATTTGTCGGTTCTTTGGCCTATCTCACGGGCTGATCTTCGGGCGAGCGGGGTAGAAATGCTCTCCCGATTTACTTCTACCGTCAACGGTGATAACATAGACTCCGATACCCCGATAGACTATGTTGACAACCCCCAAGCGGAACAGGGGAAAGCAGTCTTCACTGGCCGTTGGCGTTTAATTAAGGTTCAGGAACTTAAAGATCCGGCGCGCCCGGACGCGCAGGGCGTCCTTCGGCACTTGCGTTTGTATTCCAAGGATTCTATTTTAACGACGGATGAGACCCCAGTAATTGATTGGACCCTGGCCCGAATGGTGGATGCGACCGAGGCCGTTACCAATTCCCAGGAGTTTGACAGTTCCGGCACGTCCAGCGCGAATCCCGCCAAGCTGATGGTGTTTGAATGGGATTGTATTCAGCCGGAACATGTCGCTGACGTGATCGCGGAATTTTCTGCTAATTTTGATGAAACCACGGAAATTGAAGTGGACGGTCAGAATTACGGGTCCGGATACACTTATGTTTTCGCCGCGATAAAGGACAACGAGGAGGAGAAGGACGGGATAAAAATCGTCCGTTTCGTCGTCGGGCGCCCCGAGTTCGTGTTGAAGCATAAAGGGGCTTTGCTTTCTTCCAAGGCGTACACCGGTTATTTAATTTGGGATCTTCCCCAGAGTCTTGCCCAGAGTCTTATTGACACCACTACGGCTACTCAGCCGCGTGGGATAACTATTTACCCCGACTATGACAAGGCGGCACATACCGTGTCTCTCCGATTAAAGGTGAGGGACTCATTGGTCGGGGATACAACTTCTTTTTCCGGTAGTGCGTCCTGCATGCAGACCGATACGATTTATCGCTACACCGGCTATACTGCAACCGATCTTCAAATGCTCTTGTCCGTGATTGCCGCGTCCGTGGTTCCCGGAGTTTGGTACGATATCACCGTGACTGAGGATGATGACGACGGTCTGTATGACGCGGTCGTGGTGAAGCACCAGGCTGTCGAAGTGGTGCAGGGCCCGTTAACTACCGTAATAACCGCGGCGGCTTCGGGGACTACCAAAAAGACTTTCCAGACAACGTCCGAATTGGCCCTTGCCGCTGAATCCGGTAAGATTGTCCGGGGAACCTGGACGAAGAACGCGAACTGCACGTCGGACCTGGTTGAGGAAAAAATTACCCCCGAGGACCAAACCGCGACGAGTTACGATGTGAGTAAGTCTGTGGATGTTACCGCGGTGATACACACGGAGAATCCTGATCCCTTGGTTAAGCCTACGGCTACTAAAGGAACTATCGTCCGGCAGACTGCACAACCCACGGAGGTCGGAAAACAGAGGACCTCGGAAGAGACTATTATTCCGACCGACCAGATCGCGGTAAGTGTGGATAACGCTCCCTCGTTCGCTAATACTAAAACTATTCACACGGAAAACGACACTGATTTAACAACCCCCACGGTTGTTGCCGGGCAGATAAACCGGCAGGAAGCGACTCCCACAGACGCGGGCAATCAGCGAACTCTGGAAGAGACCCTTATCCCGACGAATCAAACCGAGACCGGCGAATCTCATTCTGCGGCGGCAGATGCCACGGAACAGGTCGATACTGAAATGGCAAAAACCAATTACGATGCGATGAGCAAAGTTGCCGCGGCAGGCACGATTCGGGATATAGACGCGGTTCCGACTGAGGCGGGGAATGTCCGGGTTCGGGACCGGGTTGTAACGCCAGTTGACCAGACTTCTAACAGTGGAGAAAAATCAGCGGCTCGTACGGTTACGGTGGAGGAGCATACCCAGAAGAGTTCGGAGCCCACGGTTCCCGCGCATGTCGCCGGGCATATTTATCAAGTGGATTCCCGGCCTACGGAAGCTGGTAAGTTTAATACCCGGGAAACGGATATCGAGGTGATTGATCAGACCGCCACAGGGGGCGAGGATTCTTTGTCCCGTTCCGTGTCCCAAGAGTCTCATACCGAGAACACTTCCGTTCCGGCTGTAACTGCGGCCGCGGGCACTATTAAACGGGTGGAAGCGGCTAACACGGATGCCGGCCGGTATCGTACCGTTGAAACAACCATTGCTCCGAAATCACGCACGGTTACCGAGGGCGCGGCAGACGCGTTTGAGACCAGCCTCAATACTTTGAAAACTCAGGAGACGACAGCTGAATCAGTTCCGAGCGCGGTGGCAGGCAAGGTTATCGCGGTTCGTAACCAGCCGACTGATACCGGGTTCCAGACTGAAAAAACCGAAGTTTCCGCTGTGGCTAAAACCGTCAGTTTTACCAGCGTCGTCGCGGATAAATTCACCCAGGAAACGGAAAAGTACCGGAACGCGGACGCCATCCCAAACGCGTCCGGAGTGGCCAATGCCTTAGTCCAAGTGGACGGGGCGATGAACAGGTTCGAGAAGTATGATTATGAAAAAACGACCCGGACGGCCAAAGTGCCGGATTCCTGTGCGACTCCGGTCTCCTGGTGGGAGTACTCGAAATGGTTGTGGGAGACTGTGAGTACCTTTGATCAAACAAAAGTTTATGAACAGAATTGGGTGAGTTCCGCCAGAGCGTATCGGTGGTGTTATTATCATACTCTTTCTTATCATCTTACCGCGGCTGCCGCGGCGGCGGCAGTTACTGGCGGGGATGAAGGTTCCGGGCTGAGTTCGGCAGGTGATAATTTGTGGCAGGCGCATAAAGTGGTTATTTCAGTTGCCTATGGGACTACTTATTCATTCCAAGAGCCGGAGTTCAAGGAAAATGAGGGTATTAGTATCCCTCCGATAAAAACCCCATAATATGTCACTAACACATCCAAAGCACAGACATTCAAAGTATCAAAAGCGAATGGAAGGCTCTGCTGAAAGAGCCCGGAACCGGATGGAAGGCTCTGCTGAAAGAGCCCGGAACCGGATGGAAGGCCCTGCTGAAAGAGCCCGGAACCGGATGGAAGGCTCTGCTGAAAGAGCCCGGAACCGGATGGAAGGCTCTGCTGAAAGAGCCCGGAACCGGATGGGCGGTCCCTCGGAAGATGCACTTGAAGAACAACAGGGAGTTATTAAACCCAAGATTGAAGAAGCCGCGCAAAAAGAACAGCCGGAACAGCTGCTGAATTTCAAAGACTTTGACAAAGAAACCCAGGCCCTTGTAAACCGAAAGGTGGAAGACGCAGCTCTTGCCGCGTCCATAGAAACCGGGAACCGGTTAGCAATGACTTATCCGACCAAGAGCGAGGTTCGGGTTATTGCTCAGGATGCCCTCGGTCCTTTACGAGGAGCGGCTGAATCAATACCCACAGGACCATATCTTAGACTCGGGGTTGCCGGTGGGTCTTACTTTGGACCCGGGCCCGAGTCTGATTCGGCTGCAGATTTTGACTGGTCAACTGTTGCATTGGGTTACAAAATAAATCCTGACGGGGATAATCCTGCCGAGGTAAGAATTTATGAAGGGCTTCTATTCCACGGCACACGGACGGCGATTACGATCCCAGAGGCCAGTAGTATAGTGCTTGGCTCCGATAACACCTATATTTACGTGACTTATACCTTCGGAAGTGGGACAGCGGCAATAACATCAAGCACGATATTTCCGCAAAATACTGAAACGACTTTGAACTGGCTGAAATATAAAATGAGATTGTCCGGCGAAGTGGCAAGCATAGGAACGATATATCACTTTGGCTCAATCTATATTCCGGGGAGCTTTGCATAGTGAATGGCTTTCAACTTTACAAATCTGAAATATGGCTGGGTTATTCTAACTGGAATAACGCTGGGAACAACGATATATGTGGTTAATAACACGAGGCATCAAGTGAATCAGGCGGACATAGTGGAATTATTGCTGGGAACAACGGAGCGATGTCTGGCAACGCAATATGCAACGAACCCGTCTTATTATGTTGACCCGCCTAGCTTTGTGCGGAACTGGATTGCCACGAATGATTCAGCCACAAATTTTGGGGGCTATGTGACCAACGCCGTGACCAATGCGATAGGCTGGTATATTGACCGCAGTATGATGGTTGAATTAGATGCCAAGATAAAAGCCCTTGTGCCATATTATGCTGACACAAACACTGTCTATGACGGCACGACCAATATCGCCATGCTGACTGTTACGGGGCTTTGGGCAGAGCTTGGAATAGGGGATGGCACGAATCAATTCACTAGAACGCCAGCTTGGACAAATAATATTTCTACAAACTATCTTATCTGTTATACAAGTTATTGGCCGACCAATGGGGCAACATTCCCGACCACGAATAGTTACACTTCATCCTATAATCAGGTTGTCAATTATGGGGAAAGCTGGACGGCAACCGGCGGCGTGGTCTGGGCGAGTATAACCAACTGGCCGACAGAAGTTGTGCAGACAACTAACGATGCAACCTATGGCGATTATCCGTGGCAGACTTATCCGTGGCAGATTTATACAGAGGATTTAGAGGAAAGATATAAGGTGTTGGAAGCGTTAAAAATTGTTGATATAAAAGGTGCAGTGAGGGTTTATTCATTAGAAGAGAAAATAGTTTACTCATACCAAAGCTGGACATACCAAAGCTGGACTGATGCTTCTTGGGTTACCGTAACAGCAACGAATGTTTTTAATGGAGAGTATCCCAATGGAACTTTTTTTAATGAAGCTGGCGCAATGTTAATTACCTATGAGTCTGGATGGCATTTAAGTATAGGACAACGCATTAGGGCGCGTTGTAAATATTTTATTACTGATTGTTTTTCAACCAATATGTCTATAACCTCATTGAGATCGTTAATACAACTTTCAAAAATAGAATATTATGGATATTTGGGTTACGATGAATTTTTTTATGGTTCTGATTCTAATTGTCCTGGCATAGAAAAAGAATACATAGAAATTGCTTCATTTATCTCTCCGTCATTTACTAATTTCCCTTATTACGACAATGTTTTGTATGGGGATAGCGAGGATGAAATTCCAATAAATACTCCACCAATAATAGGGGCGTGGGGGTCTTATGGCTGGAGAATGGATGACTATGATGCAAAGGGGTTTGGGTTTACTTACTACCCAAGCTATTCATACCGAGACACTTTTATAGATTACGATTTTCAATACTGCACAAATAAATACTGGTAACAAATATGAAAACAGGCGGTGAATTATACCCCCTAAGGGGACCAGTAAAACTTTATGTATTCGTTCTTGAGTATTTCGTGGGTTTCAAGTATAGTAATAATTGTCGACTAAAGGAGGGTTTTTGTTATGGCTAAAAAAGGTACTTCGAATAAAAAGGCAGCTGGAGCTAAAAAGACGGCTGGTACTGCTCCGAAAAGTTCTTGGTTTTCCAGGGTTAAGAAGGGGATTAAAAAGGCGCCTAAAGTTAAAGGAGCCTCGTTAATTAAACCCAAACCTCTTAGGGGTTTGATAAAAGGCGGAGTCAAGGGGGGAGTTGCTTTAGGAACGGCTGGGGTAATTCTTGAAGCTGTACAAGCGCCCCTTGATATGCTGGACCTTAATATAAAGAATTGGAAAACGGGTCAAGATGAAGAGATGTTGACCCGGGTAAATAAGCATTTTAACGAGCAACGAGACTCCCTTGCGGAAGCCGCCCAACGTATGACGCCCGCGCAGCGAAAAGTTTACCAGCAGGAAGCGGCGCGGATGAGGGAGGAACAAGAGCAGGCTGGAAGGTCCCAGACAGGTATTCAGTCTTATGATGCCCGAGTTGCTCTTAATACGATGACTTTGGCCTTGATGAAGGCTCTGGGGGGAGATCCTGAACATAAGGCTTATCGAGGAGCGCAAGCTCAATATAATCGTTACCTTCGAATGACCCCTGCCGAGGACCCTGTATATTCTAAGTCTAAAATGAAGGCTTACGGGGAGAGCACCTTCGGAAGGTTTATGAATACTTTGCACTCGATCCCTGTTATTGGGGGTTCTATTTTTGCGGATGTTGCTGGGGGTGTTGGAGATGCTTTGGTAGGGGGAGAAGATGTAGCTTCCACGGATACTCAAGTTCCTTTTTCAGGTACTGGTGGAGAGTCTGGTATTCCTGGAACTCCGGGTGCTTTACCAAAAGAGGTATCAGGTATCAGGAAAACAGTTCGTAATTTGGTAGGCCCTTCCGGGATAGACAAATCCAAAGTTCCTAATGATGAAACAGGTCTTCCTCCCGAAGATAAGGAAAAGAAGGACGTGGTTAAACAGGTCATGCAGCAAAAGGTTGGCGGAGATATGGGATTTTTGGCTTTTTTACGACGTGCTGGTATGCTTCCTCGGACCGATGTCCCGTATGATAAGAGGCAAATGAGCAACTTTCTCGGGGGTCAGATCTGGGACCCTGCGACTGGATACCGTCCTGCGGATGCGTTTGATGTAAACGCTGGGACGACAAACCGATTAATGGGTCTCGGGGGTACCCGGCAACAGCGGGAAATGACTTCACGGAATATGGCTAAGCAAGCTTTGTATAATGTCCGTTTAAAACAACTTTCTGATGTTTATTTAGCCCTTAACGAAGCTGATAAAAGTGTTCTCCGTGAAAAGGAACGGGCCAAGGGTGTAGCAGCTGTTGGTGCTTTGAGGCAGAACAGCAGTGCGAATTCTGAACTTCAGATTCGTAAGGCCATAGCGAGTAATCTTCAGAAACAAGCCAGGAGCCTTGAGGAAACTGATCCCAAGAAAGCGAGTCAGCTTTATGAGCAGGCCAATGGAGTGTTAAGCGGGGAGGTATCCTTACCTTCTCAAACAGGGACCCCGGAAATGACAACGCCGGCCCCTGGAACAGTGACAGAAACCGAGACAGCCACGGGTTTAAAAACCCGGCCGCAGCAGCCTCAGCAACCAGGACAGCCTCAGCAACCAGGACAGCCCTTGAACCGGATGCAACGGCCCGGGACCCAGACAAGGTTTACTCCTTACGGGTCTATAGGTCCGAGTAAAGGGTTTATTCCGATGACCTCTGAGTATATTGGGGGTCAACCGCCAGCGGAATATTCAACCGCGGCAAGGTCGAGAGAAGCTTTTAGAGGGTTGCCTGGACAGCCGGCTCCTGTGATCTCTGGGCCTGGGTATTTCAATCCGAATGCCTGGACTCCCGGAGAATTGGCCTTGAATCAATTGCGTATTGACACCGAGCGAAACCGGGTAAACGCTATGGGAGACTTGGCCTTGGAAGACTTGGCCCAGGAAAACGCAGAGATTGAAGATTCGCTTTATCGGTAAACCGTTACCCAAAGTTGTCGGAAGAAGGGTGAAATGGCAGAACGAGACGCGCTTCGCAGAAACCCCGCTTTAGAGTCTTCTGACGAAGAGATAGACAGATTTTACAGTGGACAAGGCGGGTTGAACCCCGTTCCTTCCACCCCATTTACCGCCGGCCCTGAGTTTTCCCGGGAAGTTGAACCTGTTGAAACAGCCCGCGTCGCTCCTCTTATAGACCAGCCACTCCCTGAATTGCCTGAACTTCCGGAGTTATCGGAACTCCCGACCCCTGTGCAGGATGAGGAAGCCCGTCAGCTTCCCCGGCACGCTCCGCCCCGCACGGATTTTACTGAACGCATGTATTCCCAAGATGAGGTTCAGCAGGCTGCGGCTGACCGCGGGGAGTACGGCTTCTGGCGTACCCTGGGTAAGGAATGGGGCACCAGGGAAGGTCTGATGCAAAAGGTCCCCTACCTCGGGCAAGCCCGGGATATAACCCTTCCTGTCCGCGCGTGGGCCGCGTCCAAGCGTCTTCAGGCGAGCAATTATGAGTCCGAGGCCCAGGAGAAAGAAGACCTCCGCACCGCGGTCAATTATTTTAACACTACCCGGGTAGAAGACGAAACTTACCGGCACCACATGACCATCATGGGCAAAGCGGCCCAGGTGGCGTCCCGCTCCGTCCCCTTTGCTCTTGAGTTTTTACTCACCCGGGGTATCGGGCGCCGGTTGGGCGTCACCAAGGGTCTGGCGAAAGGCGTCCTTCCCGCTGAAATGACGGCCACCAGGGCGGGGATAATTTCCGAGATGAACAAGATGCTCGGCCTGGGGTTGGAGAAAAACATCCAGAAGCGGGTGGAGACCTTTGCCGCGAAAGAGGGTTTTCAGTCGGCGGCCCAGGCTTGGGCAGCCGGTGGGAAAGCGTGGGAAAAAGGGATACGGACCAAAATGACCCGGGAACTCGAGGAGAACACGGTAGGGCGCCTTGTATCCCAAGCCGAGGGTCAAGTCCTGGGTAATATTTCCCGGGCCCGTATAGACGCGTCTACCCAGCTTATCGAGGATAATATGGCGGTCAGGTTGGCTAGTGGAGCCCTGGAATCCCTGGTTCAATTACCCCAGATATCCCCGTTTCGTATGGTCGGAGCCCCTTTTAAGCGTCAATTAGCCCATATGTCACCGGTTGAGACGACCCCGGACGGCAAACTCCTGTTCCATGAGTCCAATGAAACCTTTACGGATTCTGTATGGAAGGGACTGGTAAATGAGTACCTGGAAATCGTTACCGAGCGTTCAGGTAAATTATTGGGTGAAACAGGCGGCCGGGTCTGGCGGAAACTTATGCCGTATTCAATGGCGGATATTGTGGCCAAGATGCCAGGCCCCATGCCTGTGAAGGACAAACTGAAACTGTTCATGGACTCGCCTTTCCGGAAAGGCATGATCCGCAGAGGGCGGCAGATTATGGCGTCCCTGGGTAACAGGGCGGCTTACTACGGCCCCTTGGAAGAGTACGGGGAAGAATGGGTCAACAACGTCGCCCAGTCTGTCCTCAACTTGGACGACGACGGCCAGACGCCCTGGGCGCAGAGAGTGGCCCATAACATCTTGTTCCCTGTGACCGAACCCAGTGAGTCCGCTGCCATGTTAATCGGTTTCTCTTTCCCCGGCGCGGCCATGTATGCCTACGGCGGCGTCACCGGTAACCTGTCCCCGGAAGATGTCAAGAATAACCGGGATATGGTGACCAACATCATGGGAGGCCGGGGTAAGAACGAAGCCTATTTGCTTGATGACCGGCAACTCGATTCTTATATAGACCCCCTGTTCAAGAGCCTGCGTCAGCAGTCCGAGGATAAAATAGACACGCCTTTCTTTATCCACCTGTACCAGCTTCTCGGCGGCAAGAAGCAGGGCCCTCCGGCCTACGGTTCCGTGCTGTATTACATTGATGACATGGCCCGGGGTCTTAATAGAACAGACCTTACTTTGACCCCGGAAGGATTGAAATCCAAGATTTTAAACACGCCCGAAAAAGAAGGCAAGGAGTTTTTAAAACTACTCGTTTCCGCGGGTAACGGTCTTTCAATCCGGGGAAATTTCTGGGACGCGGCGGACGAAGACTCTTCTGAGATGGAAAAACGGAACGAGGATGCCTGGGTGAGGGTCTCCCATATCGCCAATACCAGCGAGCTTGTTGACCATCTTTTACAGAACGTTGATCCCGCTGCCGCGCGAATTGCCAATAGCTGGGTGTATCAAAGGCCCTCCGCGGAAACTCCGCAGACGCTTGAAAAAATTACGGGTGTCGGGGGAAAAGGGTCTCCTCTCAAAGGCGCGCGTCGTCATGTCGTCGTCCTTAATATCCGGAAGATGGAAGAAGATCTCGGGAAACTGGAAAACATGCGGGACAAGATACCGAAGGAAATGATGCCGGAGCTCGAGAAAGCGATTACCCAGACCCAGGAGCACCTGGGACTCTTAAAAGGCGAAGGGGCGCAGGAAGAAGCCGGGGTCGAACTGATGAAACAGATAGGCCCCAACGTCGTCCTGCTGTCCAAGGACCTGGCCTCGATGAAGTCTGTCATGGGGTCCGCGAAAGAAATCAAACACGCCGACCTGAGCAAACCTGACTCGGCCGTTCTCCGCCAGCTGGAGTCCGTCCAGCCTACGGACAAGTTCGCGAAACTGCGGGACACCTTAAAAATCGTAACCGCTAATCCGAAAGTCCGGGTCCTGCTTGTTCCGGAAGGGACGCGTGTCGAAGGAGAAGAGGGTATCGAAGGATACCGGACAGGTCAGTTTGGAAAGACGGGCGGCTTGGTACAGGGATTCCGCCGTAAAGGAGACACCTTCGATGTGTATATCACGCCGACCGCGGAAGCCCGGGACGTGGCGGAAGAATTTGCGCATTCTTTCACGGACGAGTACGAGACGGATTTGGTAAAAGTTCTCGGCACGGCATGGCGGGATGTAAGAACCGCGGCCAAGCAAGCGGGCGTGGGTACCAAGAAAGAGAAAGATCTGCTCGGGCTTACCCGTCCTCTGTGGGAAGTACTCAAAAAAGACCATATCGTCGACAAGATGTCGACGGATAAGTTTCTCGAAGAGCTTATGTCTACCGGGAAACTGCCGCGGGGGAGAGAGGAAACCAGCAAGGAGTACCAGGCGAGGACACGACGGTTCCTGGAAGACTTGACCAAAATGATTACCCTTCGTATGGGTTACAAGAGCACGCGTCCCCCGGCTGAGGTAGACACGCTCAGAAACGCCCAGCTGTTTTACGAGGTCCTGAAGAACCATCCCGAGTTTCAGCAGATTACCCAGGCGATGTTGAACAAGAACAAGCTTCTTTCCAAACTTAACCTGGCCGAAGTCAAGGAGGACATCAGGGCTATCCAAAGCGCGAAAGACATGGGGTTTCCTATCGACATGCTGCCGAGCAAGACCCAAGCAAAACTGGTTGAGAAAGAAGTGGTCACTCCTGAGAAGAAGGTCACCGAAGAAAAGAAGGTCACCGAAGAAAAGAAGGTCACTCCTGAGAAGAAGGTCACTCCTGAGAAGAAGGTCACTCCTGAGAAGAAGGTCACTCCTGAGAAGAAGGTCACTCCTGAAAAGAAGGTTGCTGAAGAGACAGCTGCTAAAACAGGAGGAGCAGAAGATACAGGAACTGCGATTTCTAAAGATCGCTTGATAGCCGGCTCTTTAGATGAGATTCGGAGACTGGGAAGTACAACCCCGGCTGTAGAGACCTCGGAAGACAAGCCCCCGGCAAAAGGAACCCCTTTAACAGATGACCAACAGCAAAAAAGTTTAAACAACATTAAAAAAACAGACAAGGAACCCTGGAACCAGCTTTCCCTGACCGACTTTTCAAGCGTATATCTCCGTACCGCCCGCGCGATTTCGGCTACTCCTGAAATTGTCCAGCTGGACGAAAAAGGAACGGGTTTTGACCGTGCTCAGACTTGGTGGTATTGGGAGAAGTATTTTCTCCCAGCTCTCCCGGAACAAATGCGGGAAGCCGCGGTAAACATCTTTAATAAGTATCCCGAACTGCTGGTGTCCCTCGTGACCAAGCCGCGTGACGAGTGGTCGGAATCGTTAAGAGCCGTCGCTCGTAAAGAGAAAGAGCGGATCGTGGCTGAAATACCGGAGACCCCGGAACAGAAGGAACAGCGTGACAAGGAAGCGTCCCGGGAAGATGTTACCCCGGAAGAAGGAAGTCTATTTACCGCGGCTGAAGGAAATGAAAAAATCCTGGAAGCGGGGGAAGTGTCCAGTGAACGCCGGCTCGAATCATTTTTAAACAATCCCGAAGTGCGGTTTTTTCTTAACCTGTTGAACCTGCGTACAGCCGGAAAGAACGGTTTAATCGGCAAGCAGGGAGAGCGGTTCCTGTCCGGGTTCCTGCTTCAGTCTTTCGGCGACCAACAGCCTTTGTTCGAAGTCATTAAAGCCGCTGTCTATTCGGAACAGACCTTTGAAGACGCTCTGAAAAACCCGGAAGGATTTTACAAGAAACACATTTCCAAACCTGAGGAAAAGACAATGGCTTTCTGGACAAAGAAAGTAGCCCCCGTCTTCCGCGCGTACACCCGCACCGAGCTGGTTGGGGAGAAGGACGGTCAAGGAGTGCTTCAGCCCCTGGTAAACATACTCCTGATTCGGATCGCGGAGTATGATCATTTTTACCTTCCTGCCGTAGACCCGAAGACTGGGAAGACTACCGAGCGATTCCGTCCCCGTATCCGGATCACTAACATTTCCAGTTCGGAAACTCGTCATGTCCAGAAGCTTCTCATGGGGTATTTTCAGGACCTGTTTCAACGGGCCTCGAAAGAGGGGCACAAGGCTTGGAGGAACGCGTTTTTAAAAGCCGTCGCCCAGGTGCCCAGTCTCGAGGCCCATGCTAAAAAAGCCGGGAAAGGGTTCGCGGGCGCGTATAACCGGACTTTCAATACCACGAAGCAACAGATAGAAAACGGTCTGCGATTTCTGGACGCCCTGGTTCCGGCAGAAAAATTTCATCCATCGTTCACTTGGCAGAATATCAGGACAGCCGTCATGCCGGACGAAACCACAGCGGCAAGAGTCCTCACCGACTTTGTCCTTTCTTTCTACCAAAGCGCTTTCCGGAAAACAGAAAACAAAGCCTCTTTCCGGCACATGATCCGTCCTCTCCGGGGCGATACGCAGTTCAAACCGATTTCCCTGATAAAAAACGTATACGCCCCGGCCCTTGAGAACGCGCACGCCGCCGGGTACTTGTTCCATGTCCCCTACAGCACGTACGGTTTCACGGGGGGCACGAAAAAGGCTGCCCGGCTCTGGGCCAGCAAGGCCCTGACTAATTTAATCAACCCTGTCCATTCCAAGGCGTTGCAGTCTCTAGAAGTGACGGAAAAGCAGATTGGCCCCCTTGACTTTGTCCGGGTGACAGATTCCCGGGTTAAGAAAGGGAGAAGGGACAGGGCCGTTGCCACTGATGATGCCCGGTGGACGCCCTCGGATCGCAAGACCATTATTTACGACCAGATAAAAAGACGACTGGCGTCAAAGTCCGATACTATCTGGGTCCCCCTGCTGCCGATGGGTGAACGTTCCCGTATCGTCTTCCTTCCTGTCAAAGGGTTCAAGAATTTCAAAGACCTCATCGCCAAGTACAAGGAAATTTACGCGTGGCTTGAGAAACACGGTGGGGTGGAATTTGTAACCACGGTCGACCAGTTTACCGAGGAACTGGGAACGGAAGAAACTCTCGACGCTCTGGCTACTGGTAACCGGACAATGTACCAAGCCCTGTTGACCCGTATGATGTTCGGTCGGAACGAGGATTACCGCACCGCTGAAAGGCGGGACAAGTATTCGGCCCAATTTGGTTCCGGCGGCGCGGGTCTCATTCCCCTTGAAGGCCGGGTGCCGGAACATCTCAATGTACTCCGGATAGCAAACACCTTTAACTGGGACCCGGAGACGGGAGTGATACAGGACTCGAGCGGAGAGGATACGAAATGGGGCGACGGCGGGGAGTTTCTCACGGACGCGGGAATGGAAACTTTCGGAGTGTCCCGGGAAGAACAGGCTGTCAAGCCCCTGATAGTCGGACTGGATTTGAAGACCTATCACCCGTACCTTCTCAAAGGTAACGCGATAAACGTCCAGGAAATAGAAAACTTGTACCCCGCGGTAAAGGCGTTGCTGAACAAGGTCAACGAGGAAAACAAGAAGAAGCCCCTGGACCAGCGGATCCAGATGATAGCCGTGGAAGCTGATAATAAAGTTGAAACCCCCGGGCTCCCGAAAGTCCGAAAAGTTCTGCAGCGTGACTCCAACACCGGCGAGCTTGTCTTTGACGAGAAAGAATTTGAAAAAGCGGAAGCTGACCGCATTCCTTCGGATTATTTCCTGAAAGTTTCGGAGCTTTCCCGTCAACCGAAACCCGGTCCCTTGAGAACATCCAACCAGCTCATGAACGATATGAGCTTTCTCGCCCATATCCAAATGGTCTTCAGGACCCTGTTCGCTTCTGCCCATACGGTGATAAATAACCTGCCGTCCCTTAACCAGAAAGACTGGCAGGCGGCCATAAGGGAATATATTTCCGAGGAGAGGCATCCTGAAATTTTCATGCGGATGAAAAAAGGAAGAGATATACGCCTGGCCCCTGATGTGCAGTATTTGATCCTGCGAGCCATTGACGGCCGGATAAAAGAGGAAGCCAACGGAACGATGTGGGGGACCATAACCCAGACCATAGAAAACATGTTTTCCTCCAAGGTATCCTTGAAATATTATCGGTTCAGCGACTCCGAGGGCAAATTATACAATCCTGAAAACTGGGAATCGGAAGTCGAAGGGGCGGCAGACGTTTATACCATCCTGCCTGAAATACACGCCAACATAGACGACCCAAACGTCCGGGCGGACGAGAGGGTACCAGTCAAGAAGTGGCAGGGAACAGGTACTGAAGACGTGATGCCGCAGATTCTTGATTGGGCGTGGGAACGGCGGGACCGTTTGTCCGATATATTCAAATCGCGAATCGAGAAGGACGCTAATGGTAAACAGGTTATGACTCTCCTGAAAGAGTTTCTGCCGGATATCAAAAGAGATTTGAAGCCGATAAAACGTGACGGAGTCTGGTCCGCGCTCTTCCGTGGTCAGCCTATCATGCTATCCCGTATGCCTTCTTCCGGCGGTGGAACCACGGTCCTGGGACGATACGCCGGGCGTGTGGCTCCGGGCACGAGGTTTAATGTTCACATAACCCCGGAAAAAGTAGTCTTCCAGTCAGGTGAAGACAAGGACGGGGATACCCGGCTCAGTTATACCGTCTGGAAAGACCCTACCGGCGTGCCTTACGGATTTGATATGCCCAACGGAATCCGGGTGAGCGCTGATAACACCATAGCCCTGGAACCCCCGAAGGGGCAGGAGTGGAACCAGGCAGTGGCCGGGTCCATCGCTTTCCAGATACTGGCCCACGATCTTATACACGTGTCCGAGAGTCCCATGTTCTTCGCTCCCCAGGACGGGGTGAACACTCTCCTTGATACTACTTCCGCGACCGTCTACGACTCGATTGTCAAACCGGACAAGGACGAGTACAATGAAAACGCGAATAAAAAGGGGTGGAACAGCGCGAGAGTCACTTTAAAATCAGACGTTGTGGCGGGATTGGATAGCTCCAAGTCATTTTACAGCCGGCTGCGTTCCACGCTTATGTTTATCCTGCGGGAAAAAATCACCCCGACAGAAACCCTACGGTTACGGGTTCCCGGTCTTGAAACGGTTTTACAACTGGACCCGGGAGACATAGGATTCACAGACACCCGCGTTAAAACAATCAACAATGCCTCAGAGCATCTAGTTAACATCGCTTTTGATTTCCTGAAAGAGGGGACTGCCGGGTATCTCCAAGCCACCTCGGAGAACGCGTACCTGATCGGGGCTATTTTACTGGCGAACCAGAACATGGTACGCGGTCCGATGCTTCCCGGAGAAACGAAAGAGGAAGACTTGCTGAAGTCCGCCGAGGGCACGATGAAGCTGCTCAAGGAACGGGTGTTTACGAAAGAGAACCGGAATTATCTGAAACATCTTGGATTCGTTTTAAATAATATTACCATAGGCTTGCCTGCCGTGGACCAGGAGAAATTGCGTGATTTCGCAGGTCAGTATAGGAACTGGATGGCTCTGGCTTATAACCTGGAAAAACTTCAGGACGCCCATGACTATTACCGGAGGATAGATTCCACCAGGTCTGACAGCGTGCCCTACATATCTAAGAAAGGGGTTTATAATTACAACCAAGACTCTTTGATATGGCGGGTTCGAAGACCTTTATTGAATAATGCACAAATTGCCAACACCGCGGGAATACGACATAGCAAGGATATGGTCAAGCAAGTGAACCGGATCCGGGGAATATCCGCGGCGTTCTCCCGGGTCATGCTTGAATACAAAAGAACAGGGAACCGGGCTTTCTTTACCGGGATTGCCGAAGCATTTCAACCAGGGTATAAGGAAAGAGTTGGAGACATATTGGACCCGGAATATGCTGCCGAGAACGCCTTTGCCATGTTACTCGTGCCTGATGAAGAGGGCTTTCCCACCCTGTCCCATTTAGGCTGGGACGAGCACGCGGACGCTGAGGAAGCGTTTAAAGAGCTCCCGGAAGACCTGCAACGGGCCTTGATGGCTTATGCTTTTGACCGGTGGGGCATGGAAGAGACCCGAGGCGGGGGTTCATACGTCGCCTTTATCCCGCCGGAAATGAACCAGGAAATCGCGGAATTGATACGCGAGGATACCCAGTTACAGAAAGACATTAAAGCGGAACAGGAGAAGAGTGTGGGGGTTGCTACTGAAGAGGTTCCTGTTACAGCTCCCCCGGCTAAAGCCGCTGAAGTCCCGAAGCCTAAAACAGAAGACGAGGTCCACTATTCCCTGACCGAGTTTAACTATGTCGATACCATAGTCGCCAAACTCAATCCCATCAAAGAACTTCACAGGGCTCTCATCGACAGGCACGCGTGGATGGCACGAGTACTCGGTGAAGCGGACTATCGTAAACGGGACTTGGACCGTATGGCTGGGGCTAGTAAATATGTCGAGGGGCGGGACGTGCTTAAAGCCATTACCGCGTTTCTCGACCGGCAGACCCAGGTATACGACCCGGTAACCAAAAAATTCAAGGACCCGAGGAAAGCCACCGACATACCCGTCCTCAGTCCGGAGAACGCGCGACGGGTTATTTCTCTCGTACCGGACAGGAGAGGGGACCTTGAGGTTGATGTTACCCATGAAAACGAAGGGGACCCTTCCGTGGCCGAACTCGTTAAAAGGTATGAAGAAGTGCGGAAGAAAGACAAGTCCCTGGCTTCGGTGGAAGACCTCATCAAGGAGCATCAGACCTTGTATGAACCGACCCGGAAACTGGTTAACCGGTACGGGTCTGACTATACCGATTTTCCTGAGATTTTGAAACTTCTCCCCGAGGAAAGAATTCCGACGTACATCCATCTTCGTACCCGGTCTCCTTTCGAAAAGACTCCTTCAGTGGATAAAGCCCGGGCAGTGTCTAAATTATGGAGCCTCATTGAAGCTGGACAGAAACCGGTTATTACTGTCAACCCCATGACTATGGAAATGCTCGTGGAAAAAGGGAAGCTGTCCGCTGAAACATCGGCCGTTGAGCAGGCCGCCTTTGGGCGCCTGTACAAGATGTCCGCGGAAGACCGGAATAAAGAGCTGGCCTCCCTGGTGCAGAAAGCCCTTGACAAGCAGAAAGAGATGATGGAGCAGAGTGTAGGTATCCGCGGGCTGAGGGAAACCGCGAGAGCGGTCCGGAAAAGAAAGTTTGATTCCTTTTACGACGCCTTTAAAGCCACAGGAGCTTTACCGGTTACCTGGGACAGCGGAGAGCTTCTTAAGGCTTACGCGAGCGAACTCGCGGAATACGTGAGCTCCAAACGATACCTGTCAATCATGTCTGTCCTCACCGACGCCAGCGGAGTTCCTATGGCCATCTTCCATCGGCCTCCTAAGGGCGACCCGGAACGCGCGTTAATTGACAAGGAGAGCGACCTCTTCAGCGAGTCATATGTCAAGCGTATGTGGTATAATCTCCAGAAGGCCATGAAAGTAGACGGGATTCTGACTGAAGAGTACAACGTTTTAAAAGACCCGTGGGAAAATCTGCAGGACCTCACGACCGCCGGTGCGGATTGGATGACCAAGCAGGGGTACAAACTAGTTGACGTTCCCCGCCGGGAGAAAATAGACCCTGAGACCGGATTACGGGAACCGGGAGCTGCTTTATTGCAGTCTTTCACAAAGGTCTGGGTCAAAGAAGGCCCGTCTAGAAAACTCCTCGATCATATATTAAGCCGCGGGTTCAAGGACACCGGCCCCCGTACCCGCTGGATCTTGGAAAAAATGCTCTGGTTCAACCAAATGACCAAGGAAATCGCCCTGTCTGTATCCCTGTTTCACGCTTTCGCCTTGACGGAGAACTACGCGGCGGCCCAGGGGTTGTCGTTCAAGAACCCCCTCCTGACGCCCTGGGGAATAGTGGGTGAGATAAAGAAAATGCGGGAAATGCACCAGAGGTTTATCTCCGATCCCGCGGCCCGTCACCTGGTCACCCCCTGGCTGGAAGCCGGTATGAAGTTCCGTTTCAAGGCTCTCGGGGACCATGAACTCTTGACTTACGCCGGTGAGATGGACGACTTTATGACGAAGGCCGTCGGCTTTTTTGAGAAGAACAAGATGACAAAATACTCGGGACTCCCGCAGGGAATTAAAATTTTCCAGCAACTGAAACGGGCCGGGGATAATATTCTCTGGGACACCATGCAGCCGGCCATGAAGATTATCACCGCGGAAAAACTCTACTCGGCCGCCCTGATGAACAACGATTACCTGGACCTCATTCGCTCTCCCGGGGGCGACCAGAAATTGAGACAGGATATCGCGTCACAGGTCAACCAGCTCTTCGGCGGTATTCAATGGTCCGAGTACATGTGGGCCACGCCAATGATGAAGGACTATCTCAAGGCTATATGGTTCGCGGCTGATTGGACTTTCAGTAACATAGAAGTCGCCGGGTTCCCTGACATAGCGCGCATGGTAACGCAGACCAGGAACCCCTTGAACCTGTCCCCGCACACGGACATGAAGAACAAGCTGTTGATCGAAAAATTCTGGCCAGCGTTCATCATGATAACCCTGATGTATGTCCCGGCCTTGTGGCAAGCGGCTATTTACGCGGCCTTCGGGAGCGCGGACGATGGTGACGAGCCCTGGATGTGGATGAACGAGGAAGGTAAGGAAGCCTCGGTTGACATAACCCCAATGCTTCGAACTCTAGGCAAGAAACACGGAATCACGGAAAAACGTAGGTTGTATATCCGCTGGGGTAAGTCCGGTTATGAAATGATTCACTGGCTCCAAAGACCCTTCCAATCCTTCCTGGGTAAATCGTCCACCACAGTCCGTACAGTCTGGGAACAGATTACCAATTTAAACAGCATGGGATGGACGATGCCGTGGGCCCGCGACAAGGCGATAGCCCCTCTCGGTGGCTTGGTGACGGTGGACGGAAGCTTCTGGGACAGCAGGCTCGGCTTCATAGTCCGAAAATTCGGCCCTATGTCCCTGTTAAACGTATTGGACGGTAAACCCCCGGCGTTCTTTGCCTCTATATCAAGCGGCGTGAGTTTTAATAAAGCTTCGGATATCATGGGCGAAGTGTTCTACGCCTACAGCAAGGACAACTTCTGGTCCCAGCTTAAAGGCAATCCCCGCCGGGTGAAACGGATGGAGACCCTGGTGGAATCCACCCTGACCGGGGCCTGGCGAAGTGGGTACGATCCCAAGAGGATCGTGAACTCAGCCTTGGGTAAGGCCCGGGGACGCCTGTACCGTGAATTTTTCCAGGAACTGGATAAGAGGCCCAAAAACCCGGACAAGGCGAAATTGGAAGTCATAGCCCGGCAGATTATACGGGTGAACGGGAAATTAGGCAGTCTTAAAGATTCCCTGACCAATCAATTTGAAACTAACCGGCGCCGGAAGATGACCCCCGCCCAAGTGCAAGCGAGAAGCATCGCCTGGCAACAAGCAAGGGAGAAAATAAATGAGTAATTGGATCAAGGGAGCTATAAAACGGCCGGGGGCCTTGCGTAGGAAAGCAATGGCTGCCGGTAAAACAACCCGGGAATTTGCACGAAGCGCTTTGAAAAAAAGTTCTAAGGCATCTCCCCGGACAAAAAAGCAAGCAAGTCTAGCGATGACCTTAGGGAAGCTCCGGAAACGCAGGTAGAGAAAGTCTTCCAGTTGGTGACAAACCAAGGGGCGTCTTGGAACCGGAAAATTATCGCGTTACCCGGGTACAGGATGCCCGGGTCTTTATTCAGTTTAACAAAAAAACTTCCCTGAACACACGCGAGCATGTCCCGCCGGTCCCGCTTCCATAACAACAGTCCGAACTTCTCCTGTTCCTTGGTCTGCTTGGTAAGAGTATCCATAATCTGGTAAATCGGATTATTCTTAAGGCTTGCTTCCGGCACGTCAACTAGGTCAAGGAACGAGTACCGGGAGTACCCGCGCTTGGCTTCGATTACGAAATGTTTGAACAATAACTCCGCGCACCCGTCCACCGCGTGAAAATCCCCGCTCTCTTGTTTATACTTTGTCGTGATCGTACTCAACGCCCCGCTTGAAGCTGACCGCCAAATTGCGTCTGATCTCTCCCCGCCTGTCCACCACAGCGACAGGGTGCGGCTCGTGTCCCGTTCAAAATTATTTCCTTTCTGTTTCGCGTTCATCTTCCTCCTTTAATATAGAAGTCAGTTTCTCCCGGACATTATTAACAAGGCTGATTTCTTTCGTCCGGGATATTACGATTATCCGTTGAAAGAAAAGCCGCATAAGAATGGGCTTTAAAAAAGAAATTACGTACTCTTTATTCGGGAACACCAATTTATACAGCGTCTCCAGGTCACTTGTCTTGTGTGTCAACAGATGCCGGAGAATCTGTTTTTGGATCTTTCCAAATTTCGTTGTTTTCATCCGCTTCAGCTTCCTCCACCAATGAGACCGGGATGCGCCAGGTGCGTGCGCCTGACCTTGACTCCCGAATCTGTGTTATACCATATCCCCTCGATTTAAGCTGCCCTAGATACAGGCCGGCGCTCGTGGGGGTTATTCTTGCCGCTAGAGACTTCAACGCGTCATTCATGCAGATATCCGTGAGCAACTTGGACACGGTTCCTTCCCATACAGGAGACGTAGTAGTTCCGGAGTATTCCTGCAAAAATATCTGGAGCAATTCATAAAAAGAATATGCTGGTCCGGTCTGGATGGCGTCGTCGAACATTTCACGGTCGTGAAAAGCCTTGAGACCCCAACGTGAACCGCCTGCGAATTTCTTTCCGCCTTCCCAATCAAGGAGCCCCCTGCAAAAGAAGGGCAACTCTTCTTTTATTATTTTGTATAATTCAAGACGAGGGGGAAAATCTATTTTAACTTCTCTTCGATGACTGCACTTGTACAAGGACACCTTGTCCCTGTTGGATATCTCAAGTCCCGGAAGAAGCCGTATAGATTCCGGGTCGGCGTTACAAGTGATTATAGTTCTGCCGAGCCATATGATATTTCCCGCGGAACGGAACTTCCGTTCATAGGTCTGGTCCTGGTTGGCCACAACTCTCTTGAGCATGGCCGAATACCGGGCATGCCGTAACTGGTCCGCGGCGGGAGCGTGATGCGGATCGTCCACAAGCAGCAAGGGCTTCGTCCAGACTTGATGGGTGAACTTCGCGTCTCCAAGAAACATCGGGCTCGCGTCCGCGTGTCCCCCTAACATGGGAGATACTACGAGCGTGGTAAGCAGCGTCTTCCCCCGTGACACTTCCCCCGCGATAACTACCGCTTGCCCAGGGCAAGGAGTCAACTCCAAGCCGCTGCGATAAGCGTATTGCAGCCACGCGAGAAAGCTGTCTCTCTGTATCGGGGCACAGAAGAATTTGTCAAAAAATTCCGCGAGCCAGGGGAAGTTGTCCCCCCATCCGGACACCGAACCTTTTTCCGCGGGCTCTAGGCACTTGACCGTGCTTATATTCAATTCTTTCTTGCCTGCGACATCAATCACCCCGTCAGGGAAATAAATATACGGGCGGGCTCCGTCAACCCATTTCTGTTTTATAATCGCGTGGTACACTTCATCGACCTCGGAAGCGGTGCGCCCCGGTTTCTTACTGGGGTTCAATCCATACTGCACCCGCAAGTGAAGACGGAAATCATCCTTCGCCCAGGTCTGCCAACTTCCATTATCGGACCGACGCCAGAATAATTTCAACTCGTCATCGAACCATGTGTCCGACATCACGGCTCCTATGGTGGACGATTTGTATTTCTCTATAAAGGCCGAACCGAATATGCTTCCCCACGACATGAAAGCCGAGGGCCCTGTAAAACACTGCATGCCTGTGATACGGACGACGCACCCCCGCGAGTTGTCAGCGGCCGGATCCCAAAAGCGGACTCCGGAGGCCCCTATGGCAATGTCACCAGTCCACCGGCCCGGGAAACGTTTTTCAATTTCCGCGGCGACTGCTTCAATAGGAACCGCGGGGTCGTTTATCGGCACCCACTTTGCCAGGTTCCCGGCCTCAAAAAGCCACGCCCAGACAAAGTCCTTCGGAATACGGTTCGTTCCAAGCTGTTCCCATTTGGACCCCACTTCATAATACATATGCGGATGCTTGTACACGTCGTCCATACCCGGCAGAAATTTCTTGGCTTTGAGCTTCTTAACCGCGACTTCCAGAAACTGTTCGGCGAACTCCATGTTCGGTACCAGGGCCGGTTCATCAAACTGCCATATCAACCGCGCGCCCCCGCTAAAGGATTTGTGAACCCAGTTCGGGGTAAACTCACCAGGGCAGTTCATCCTGATACGGTTAATCAGGTCTTCCCCGACCGTGGTGTCATAATCAACTACAACAGCGTGGATGGCGTGAGGATGGTTTTTCTCCGAGACCCGCAACCCCGACACCATTCCTTCCACCGCCGAATAAAGACAATGCCTGGTTCCGGGCTGTGACACCCAATCCAGAAAATTGTCTTTCGAACTTTTCGCTGATTCCGGAACCTGCGTCTGAAATTCCCAAGGCACCACCGGAACCGCTTGTTGGGCAACGAGGTTCGATAACGCAAAAAAACGAGATTCAGTTTCAGCCATAACATTCCCTCCAATCTATAGTTACATCCAATGGGCATCCCTCAAGCCAGGGAATAGGAGCGAGGAGAATTCTTCTTATCTTTTTCTCTGTCTCTTTTCTGTCACAGCTTGTTGGGATTTCCAGAACATATTCATCGTGAACGTGAAACAGGTTTTGAAAACCATTGTCTCTCAGGCGGAGTAGACCGAGCGCGAACACGTCCCTCGCGGTGGCCTGTACCCAATTCTCGGTAATCTTTCCGCCGTGTAAAAAGGCAACCCGAGACCCGTCCATGCAGACATCGGCACGAAGACCGGACCCCTTGCCAGTTTTGGAATATTTCAAATTGTAGTAATGCAGAGTCCTTCCGCTCGGAAGGGAGAGCATGTAATCCTCACCGCGTGACGCGTGCATCCGTGCCCTGAAGATTAACTGGTTCCACATGGTCACAATACGGGGATTAGACGAGCGGTACTGATTTACCTGCTGTTGAGCCTCTTCCAGGGTCAGGTCAAGATCGGCCAACGCTTTCGCCACTATGACGAATTTGTTCGCCCCGCATCCATACCCCAATCCGAGGACGCTCGCCTTCGCCGCCCCGTATAATTTCGGATTCTTCTTTTTCAGAGGTTCAGGATCCGTGTATCCCATATGGCGTCTCGCGTAAAGCTCGTAAATCTGGGCTCCGTCCCGCAACGCGTCAAGAGATTCCCTGTCTTTTACCATCCAGTATTCAACCCTCGGCTCAATCTGCGCCCAATCAATGACACACAACTGATGCTTCGGGCGGGGTATGATAACTCGTCGTAAAGGAGTATCTGAAGCCTTGCGGTTGGGAAGATTTTGCAAGTTCATCCTGTTGGAACCCGAGAACCTTCCCGTATGCGCCCCGAAGTATAACAGGTTAAACGGCAATATGTTATCAATGCTCTGCTGTTCCATAGTGATGAGTTTTTTCAACAACCCGTTCGCCTTGCGATACCGGCGCATGGCGTCAACCCAGGGGAACTTATCCCCGTATTCTTCTTCCCACATTTCACATTCAGGAGAATTTTCCTGCACCGTGGACGGGCAGGGGATGTCGTGTTCCCGGCAAGTGACGGCCAATGCCGTGGGAGATAAAACCGCTTTGGCTTCGGAACCGTCGTCCTTGTTTCGCCAGGGGAGTTGCTTCTCCGCTTCAAATAAAATCAGATGCAAGGCGTCTTTGTATTTTGAAACCAGTTGAAAATCAAGGGCGACGCCGTAAAGCCCTATCTCCCTGTTCAACTCTGAAATCTGTTGCTCGACATCCGGCCATTGGTTTGAGTACTTGGCCCACAAAGCGAGACAGACTTCGGCGTCTTTTAAAGCGTACTCGGTTACTTCTCTTCTTTCTTCCGGGGTCAAGTCTTCGAACCGCTTGCCTTTCATGTTGTCACGAATGTCTTTTTTCAAATCAATTCCAAGAAGACTCTTGGCAGCCCCCTTCAGACTACGGGGGGAGTGGAGAAACGCGGCCATGTCGGCGGTGCAACGCCAGGGTACCCCTAAACCCGCGACCGGAACCAAGTCTGCCTTTACACATCCCTCGTAAACGGCTTTATCAAACGAAGCGTTATGGGCAACAATGCCCTTGGACACTGAAAACCGGTTCCAATCCACTTCGGACAACGGACCCGCGTAGGAATCCCCTTCACTGTTACACAGGGAAATCAGATAAGGCGGGTGATTCAGTCTTAATAAATCATGTATATATCTCTTTGGTCCTAATATTTTTACGTTAAGTTTATCATCATAGTACGTCTCGAAATCAAGTGCAAGCATGGATACCCCCAAGCTGAAGGGGGAGGATTACTCCCTCCCCCTTCATGTTCGAACAATTACTGTTTGGCTGCAGGTGGCGTGAACTTGGCGTCCAAGTCCTTGATTGTCTCTTCCGGCCAAAAGCCGAGAGGAGTCAACTTCGGAGCGAAGATATTAAACCCGCTCACCTTGATAGGCACTCCTTGCAAGTGCCACTTCATGTGCCGAATCGGCTTCCCACCGAGTTCCAACGCGATGGCGGTGAACAACCTCTTGGCAGCCCGTGTATACGCGGTTCTCACAAGGCTCCACTGTGCGAGGGCGCAAAGCCCGATGCCCTTGACCTGTTGAGAAAAGCTCAGTTCATCGTTAACGCTTTCCGGCTTACTGATCAAGAGTACCACGTCAGCGACCGGCTCCGCAGTCGGCCGTTCATCATTATGGCCCCACGCGAGAGTCAGCTTCGCTTCGTTGACTTCTTCCAGGGACTGGAACATTCTCGGCCGGGGCCCTTCCGGGTCATAAGCGAGAACCTCCTGGTAATATTTCACCGGTGACTGTAACACGGTGATTACCATAGGCTCTTCCAGTTTCTGCGTCAGTTGTATCTCGCGATTAAGTACCCAACTGCCCTGCATAAATATCACGGACAGATCTCCCACGCGCTGGACGAGGCTCAAGCGGGGAAGCAGGATATCGCTCTTCTCAAGAGCGGCTCCACGCGGGCGGAACACGTCCGGTAGGTTGGACCCTTTGTCCCATTCCGCGGGAAGCGTCGTGGTGGAAGCGTCTTCCGTGACGGTGTCTATATCAGGTATTGTTTCAGTCTTGCTCTTTTGTCCCATCTTCATATTCCTTTCGTTTTCTTTCTCTTTTTAAATAACATATCGGATCGCTTTCCATTATGTTTCCTTCTAGTATGTTTTTTATTTTAGCCAGTATATCCTCGTCTTTCCCTTTCTCTGTGGCCTTGATCGCAGCAACCAAAGCCGTCGGTTTTAGTTCAGATGAAGCGAGCAGGATATCATCCTGATACCCCGCCGACCGCAACATGGCAAAAGCCGACGCGGTATTCTGCACGCTCATATGACCCCTTCTCTTGGTGAGTTTGTAGCCTTCCACATACTCCCCGTTTTCCAACACTGCTTGTACGTTATCTCTCTTTATCTGCTTGGCCAGGTCTTCAAGCATACCTGCCAGACGATGACGTTTACCCCGTATCTCGGGAGTCAATCCCGTTTCCGGACGCAGAATCAATCCTGTGGACTCCGCGGTGAACGTGTCATCCGCACGGAATATAACCTGTGCCATTTCCGCACAGTTTGCCTTGTCGGCGCAATAACGGCACGCACTCCAGTTCAGCTTCGGCTTGTTCATAGCGTCCTCGGAACGGGCGATAATCGCCTCTACACAGGAACGCAGGAAGGGAACGTCCGACGCTTCCCAAGTGTGCTCCGTGTATATTGTTGGCGCCAATGGTGAAACCAAGGTGGTTTTCACTTTACGCTTCGGGTTGAACTGCAGGAATATCATCAGGGCGTAGGCCATCGTCTGAAGGTTATCCTTCGCAGGAGCTACTTCACCCTCTCCGGTTTTCCAGTCCGTCACTTCGTAGTTGTCATCGTCTATCTTCAGCATCAAGTCCATCGTGCCTCGTAACCGCACGTCAGGACTCAGATAAACTTCAAGACTTTCTTCCTTCTTAATCTTCTCCGCGGAGTGCTTCTCAACAAGCCGTGCCTCGTAGTTCCTGCAGATGGTGATTATTTCATTCTGACGTTCCGTGAGGTCGTTAACGTCTCCGCCGTCACTCAGGATTTTGTGCAGCATTCTGCCTTCCTGAGCGTAGATTGAATCCTCCGATTTGTCGGCTTTAAATCGGGGGCACAACTGGATGGAACCCAGTTGCGACGGGTGATATGTTCTCATTGTTCTCCTTTCTTTGTTTGACTAATACGACTCTATCATAGCTTAAGCTATTTTGTCAATAACTTTTTCTGAATTATTTTTGGCTCTCTTATACTTGGCCATAGTGCACGCGGAACCGTGAATCTGAAACGCCACCTTCGGCGGATTCGCGTCCCAGCATACACGGCACGTTTCACACTTTCCAGGGCACTTGTAATAGCCTGCCGGAGGCTCTCCGCTGACAACCGTGGCTCCCCAATCCATCGCAGGGTCGTCCACGTTATCGGAACTCAGGAGCACACTCAGGTTAACGGGACAGCAATCCAGAATGGAGTCCCAGAATCCCGCGTCATGGGTCGTCAGCCAGAACTTTGTTTCCGGTCTCATCTCCGCGAGACTAATTATCATCAGTCCCAATTCCAGCGTCATGACATCCCCGCTTCCGAAGAATCGGAAATATTTTTTATGCTTCTCAGGAATCTGATCAAAGGATTCCAGGAATTCTTCCAGCATCATTACATAGCAAGCATGCCCGGCAACCCATTTATAGTTATGTTCCAGAAACGCCTTCGCCGCCGGGTAATCCCAATGTGAATTACAGGCATAACAGAAGTTACAGACACTCATCGGATTTTTCATCCGCTCCTCCACGCCCGGACACGATCTCCGGGCAGGGAGCGAGAACTGGTAGCAGGAACACTTCTTGTTCCATGACAGGTTAACTTTTCCTTTTATTGATTTCATTCTATCCTCCCCAAGTGGTTATCGAGGGCCAAGCAGACAGCGCCGGAATCTCTGACTTCGTCTTCTGATTCAGCTTCGACTTCAGTTTCCATAATAACTGTGCGGGCGTATCTTACTAAGAATTTTTTCATATTATTTCTCCTTTAAACATCGTCCGGGCAACCGGGACCATATTCTTGTATCCGCAATACCCCTTTCGACGAAACCACGTTAATCTTTTCCACGTTACAATGCAAGGCGCAGCGGTATTCATACCTTATCTCCGAACCGCTTCCCGTGTTAATGGCTATGGTTCTTTTACTTACCGCGTCCTGGTCACAAATCGCGCATTTTTCTTTTATCATAGTGCTCCCCCCGCTGTTTCACATATGAGTTTTATCTTGGCAGGATTAACCGAACCCCCGGTCACGTAAACCTTGATTTCATCTTGTTTAAGTTCCTCATTATAATCAATAGAAACAAAAACTCCGATGCCCCGGCCACGGATGTGCCCTTCTATTCCTGACTGTTTTGTCCCGCAACAAGTGCGGGGTTTCTTATTTCCTTGTATATCAGCATAAAAATGTGACATTATTTTTCTCCTTTATTTGAATTCCAAATCCCCATCCTGTAACAGGCTGAGGTTGTTTAAGTTTGCTTCCACTCTGTGAGCCACGTCTTCTTCCACGGTTCCGGCGGCGAATAACAACCGCTGGGTAGCGGGGGACTTGGCGTCTTCCCGGTGAATCCGTCCCAGGGACTGCTTGAACTGTACCGCGGACCAGGTCGGGTTTATCAGGGATATCCGGGGCTTGCCGTGCAGGTCCTGTAAATCCAGGCCCACACCCCCGGCCCCGAAAGTGCAGATACAGACCGGCGTCTCGTTGTTCACAAAACGCAATCGTTCCGTTTCCCTCTCGTCCGCGTTTTGGTCGCCAACAATCACGGCCGGTTTCAAATGACACAGGCTGGAGGCCAACAGGTCAACGGTCCCGAGAAAGTTGACAAAGATCACGACCCCGTGCTCTTCTATCATGTCAACGGCCATGCGTGCCAGGTCAGGCGCTTTCAGTCTCTCCGCTTTCTGGCGCAGTTCTATCAGCTTAGTCAACTCGGACATGTTGGTGTCGTCCAGCAGTTTCTTTTCTTTCTGGTACACTTTTAATATCTCCGGGTGCGCGTCAAACGTGAGCTTATCAACATATACATTGTTCTCCGGGAACCCGGGTGTCTCGTCAGATTTAATCCGGAATGCAAGTCCGGCGCCTATTACCGCGTCATGGATCTTTTGGATACCCTGTTTCCCCACACCGGAGTGCGGGTTGAACTGGATGGTCCATATCTTGCCCCTGTCCGCGCGATATACCGGTATTTTCTGGGCTCCATGAGCCAGGCTCCAGTTCCAGAACCCGTACCAGTCGGGGAACAACCCCAACAGATACCCCATCGCCCTGAATCTTAATGGACTGTAAGCGATAGTGGCTGACAGAGCCAGCACCGGTAGTTTAGCGGCGCGAGTGGCGAACAACAGCATCGCGTTACCGGTGTCTGTTCCGCCAAAATTATGGGCCTCGTCAAATATCACGAGGGTCCCGGGAGCCAGCATCCAGGTCCAGAGTTTCCCGCGATGGAGCAGGTACTTGGAACGCTTCAACTTCTCCACGTTCATTACTTCAACCGGTTTTATGCCGGCTTCCTTCAGGACCGCGTGCCATTTCGGCTGGACCGCTTTCGGGCATACCACGAACACCGGGTGTTTATAGTTCCTGGCTATCCAGGAAGCTATAAACGTTTTCCCGGTACCGGTGTCGCTTAAGTCCAGGGCAACTCCCTTACGGGATAAAACAGCCAGCAGGTTCTCGGCGTGCTTTTCTTGCCAAGGTCTTAGTTTAATCATAGTATTTTCTCCAGAATAAAAATTACCGCAACTCCCAGGACAACGTAACCTATCCAAAGGGTCCAGAGTATGGTACGGATAATCTTAACTCTTCTTTCAAGAGTAATAATTTCCAGCTTTCTTGCTGCTTTGGTACTGAGGTTGTTGTGAGCAGTCCAGAGAAAAAGTGCATTTTCCCTAATACGTTTAAATCCTTCAGAAAGTTCCTGTACTTTTGAATCTAAACCCTCACAAGTTTTTCTATCAGAAGTATACCTAAGGTCAGAGACTTCTCTAAAGAAGTTAAACTCTTTCCGTAACTTTTTAAGCGAATCAGTTTCTTTTTTCTTCATTATTTATCCTCCACTTTTTCGGTTGGATCTTCGACACTGTGAGCGCTTGACGGATAAAATATAATCTGTGACTTATCCGCGGACGCGTTTATCATGTGCTGGGTCATCGCTTCGCCTTCTTTTTTACTCGGTATCAGGACCACGGGACTGAAACTGTTTCCCTCTTCATCAGAAGACAGCCATATTTTAGTCTTGCTATTTATCTGCTTGTCTTTTTCCCAATCCGCCAGTATTTTTTTCAGGCCGGCCACTGTCAGTATTATACATTTGTCCATTATTTATTCTCCTTCTTAATCGTTTCCTTGTAATCCAGGTGCGCTTTCCGGCGTGCCAGATTCTTGCGTTTACCGCGTCCGGCGTTCTCTTCAATGCTTTTCGCGTATCTCTTTCCTGCTGTTGTGCTCATGATTGTCCTCCTATAAAAGAGAGATTATGCTCTCTCAGTTTTCTAACATTCTCTTCCAGTTCATCACCGGCATGGAATTTTTTCTTCTTTTTAAGAGACATCTTGCGTTCGATTGTATCCCAGGAAACCGGCGCGTATCCCCAAACATCCACCCCGACGTCCATTTTATATGAGTCGTCGTACTCTAGAATTCTTCCATGACTGTGGCCGTACAAGTGCCAGGAACCGTGACAGGAAGACCCCCAGGTGGCCATGCAGTAGTGACAAAAAGTGACGTCTCTACCGTGCAAGGTTCTCCTCAAGAGTGAATGGACTTCGGTAAAGTTTCTCAGGTAATCCTGTGACATCTTATCGTGGTTTCCCAGAATGAGAATCTTGGAACCGTTGAGTCCTCCGAGATACCGGTTATGGTTTTTCCACGCGAAATCGCCGACTATATAAACCGTGTCTCTCTTACCGATTAGTGAATTCCAATTACCGATTAGGGCGGAATCCATCTCTTCGCAGGTCTGCCAGGGACGGTTCGTGTGCTTGCGGATATTGTCATGTCCCAAGTGTAAGTCTGCGGTTACGAAGGTGTTATACATGACTACTCTCCTTCATACACGCATATCTGCCTGTGGTACATATTTCCGTCTTTGTCTTCCAACAACGGTTTCTCCATGATATCATAATCCCTGATTTCAATTTCATGATCACTGGGATTGTGATACACGTATGCACAACCGCTTTTAACTTGAATAATTATTCTTTCTTTGCTAGGTACCTTCATGCTGTTTCTTCCTTTCCTTTTTCCGATTTAGTTTCCACACAGATTGTTTTACCTATTGACGGATGATGATACAAAAGGCTGTCCATCTCCATTCTTAACCGGCTGTTAAGATACCCAAACACATTTTCAGCTACCCGGGTGAACTTACCATTACGCCTTATTTTTGACAAGTCCAAAAGGTAGTCACGGCAGGCTTTTTTGTTTATTAGTTTTGTTTTCATTCTTTTTCTTCTTCTAAGGCCTCCATAAAAACAGGTTCATCAGGGTCATATGCGTAGGGGGGCAGGCATGAATTTACACATATTTTTATCGCATCTTTTTCATTTTTAGCTTCTACACTTTCCCATGTAAACACGGGTTGATTTAAATGTACTGTGAATGTCCATCGCAGTACAAGTCCCTTCTTGACAAGGTACTCCTCGATGGCATCCGAGATTTCTCCTATTATTTCCATGTCCCATTCCAGCCTCTTACACGGCCTGTTGGGGTTTATTTTTTTAACCAGGTTCCAGATAGCATTGTGCACATAATCGAGTCTATCTAATTGACTGTCTGTTAACTCTTCATCCATTTTGTTGTTACCTTTCGTTTATTTTTATCTCCAAAATGTCGAACTTATCGTGCGGGGAGCCTGTATCTTTATTTAATGCCTCTGCTTTTTGTCGTGCTTTTTCCTTGTTCGTAAACAATCCTAAATTAAACACGATAACCGGGAACAAGGAATCGTCCGTGAACCTAGCAGTATCGTTATCTTGGCTGAATACATGACATGATTCAGTTACTGTCCAGTATCTCATTTGGCTTCTCCTTTAAAAACCGCCAGCGCCGGCTATTACACCGGCACTGGCATTTTCCAATGTTTTAATCGTCATACAGTCCATAAGCGATGGCGCGTTGCTCGTACTTGGTCCGTTTCTTCTTGCGCTTCTTACCGTCTGTAGTGGAGGGATTCTCGTCAAAAAAGAACGGGTCCTTAGGATCCTCGGCCCTGCGGTCGTAATAATTTCTCCAATCATCCGGATCGAAGAATTCCCTTTGGGCGGTTTTGCAGGGCCCCCATGGTTCTATTTTTGGCTTCACGAACTTGGCGTCCCATTCCTCGGGATAGTCCACCGGCTTGCCGGTATACATGAGCAGCAGTTCCGCGAAAGTAGCCTGGCTCTTGTCGTCTTGCATGAAGGCGGTCAGATCGGGTATCTCAATGAGATCCATCAGGTTAGGGCAGTCATCGTAATAGCAGCCTTTAATCACCGTCCGGATATGATACTCCGCTATCTTGTCGGTCACCTTTCCGATGGTAATATACACTCCATCGGACATTTCTTCGTGCTTCTTATCCGTGCCGGACGCGAAGGCCCCGAACCCGGGATGGGTGTGAATGTTCCCCATCAGGGTGCGGTCTTTGAGCAGTTCCATTAATTCGGTTTCCTTGGTATGGTCGATGTTGACTGACGCCGAACTGACTTCCTGCTTGGGAACATACAGGGTTATCCCCTCCACCTCGTGGTAGAGGAGATAAATACAGGCTTCGTTCGCCTTGTGCTTAATGAAGAAGCTCATTATTTGCTTCCACATGAGCAATGGGATTTTATGTCCTATCCAGTTTACTGAAGGGTCTTCCACCTCTTCGATACTGTCGGGGATGTCCCCCTGGAGCACTCCAGCGTAGGTTCCCTTTACGAAATTAATTTTAGTTTGTTTCTTTGACATGATACCTCACTTTTATTGATGCGGAAATGGTACGCTCTCGGTCCCACCTCCCGCGGGTTGAAGTTAATTTCTTTGTACAGGTCGAAGAGATACATGGCAAACGTGGCGGCTGCCGTGTTTGCCATTATGGTCTGGTTTCCTACGGCTTCGTCGCACGGTTCCACGCGGTTCTCTTCATTCAGTTCCAGTTCCTTGTAATACTTTCTCGGGTCATTTTTTCTGCCTTTCCAGGCCGGGAGATATATAAACGCTTCCGCGGAAAGGTTTTCGTTGCCTGTGATAATGCAGGGCACCTTGTGTTTATCACTCCATGCCAACAATTCCTGCCGGCAGAGCAGGTTATCCGCGCAACAGAATACGCAGGTGTACGAATTGATTTGCGAATCAAAACCCAAGGAGAACCGAGTATCAATATTGGACCTCAAGTACTCTTTTGAAATAAGGGCCTCTCCTTTTGACTTACCTACGTCCCCGGAAGAGAACACGAGTTGCCGGGCCAGATTTTTCTCTTCAACGGTATCGTTGTCAATACCAATCAACTCGAGTTTGGGGTACTGGGAAGCAAGCATTTGGCATAGCCTGCTTCCGATACCGCCTAATCCGATCACTAATATTGTTGTCATATTTCTTCTCCTTAGAATTGTGCGACGGTCGCCATTGTGTTAACATGTTCTGCTTCTCGTTGCCTGGCGTTAGTTCGTTCCGCTTCTCGTTGCCGGGCATTAAATTGTGCCCGGGGAGTAAGCATGCTTTCTAATATATCAAAGGATCTCCTGTTCTCAGCCGTGCGGGAAGTTTCCGGGAAACGGATAGTCTCTACGTAATCACGGTAACTCGTATTCTGGTAATGAGGGTACTCGGCTTGGTAGGAAAGGTCAAACTCCACCGCTTCCGCGTTTCCGTCTTCTGTTGTCTGGGGACGCAGGGCACCGATGAGCACGCCAATAGTCCCTTCAAGAACCTTCTTGTTCATACAAGGCGCGAAGTAAACGAGCTTGTCTTTTTTCATGACCGCCGCGAAAGCACTCGTTTCTTCCGGTGTCGTTACTTCCCGCGCGCCTTCGAAAATAATCTTTATAAACCGCGGGTAAAACCAGGGGTACCGGAAATATGCCAGCAAATTATTGGATGTCAATATCTCCGGGTAATCGAGGAGAAAGTTTTTCAAAGAACGCGTGTACTTGGGTTTAAGCGGCTGTTTACTTTTTTCAAGTATTGTATAAAAATTAATCATCTATCCCCCTGTTTTCCAGACTCCGAATGGAATTCAGAACCTGTTTGAGTTCTCCGATTCCGGAGGCGTCGCTTCCGCGCTCTTCAAAAGACTGTTCCAGAAAGGTCACTTCGGAAAAATCACCTTTAAATTCTTCGGTTTTTAAGTCCCATCTCCAGACCTTGTCCCGCACTATTTCGCTGTATATCATCCAAGTGCTGTCAAAAGGAGCCCTGGTGAAATAGTCATGGAGAAAAGAAATAGAGTCATCTTTTTCTATTCTGTGGTTGCCCATGCAGACGTGACCGTCCGCATAAGTGTTCGGCATAAGGCTACTGACAAAACTTCCCTCCGGGGCTTTCATGAAAGAGTATATCCTCTGGCGTTTCTGCCCGCTGCTTTCCGGGATGACCTGGAACATGATAAAAAGATCCGCGGGAATACTGAAAGTAAGCTTCTTTATCACGGCTCCGGCATCCGTCCCCCGGGCTAAAAGCCAGTCGTGGGTCGGGGCTACTATAAAACGCCCCTTGAGTTTCGTCGAAGCTTCAAATTTACGCACTAAAAAGAGAGAGTGCTGGTAATAAGCGAAAAAGTAGTTCTTGGAAAACTCGATAATTTTCGGGGATTCTGAAAACTGGCATGCGTTCGACAACACCTCCTTAAAAACTTCCGGATCGAGAATCATGGGGCGATATTCAGGCAGGCTGTACACGCCGCCGTTCTTGGTAATTAAAATTGAATTCATAGTTGTAGTCTCCTTTAAAATGGGGAAGGAGAGCCGGTTAAGGCTCCCCTTCCCTCGTTGCGGAATGGAATTAACCCTTGACGTTGATGCGATCCAGCAAGTTGACGGTTGTACCGTCCAGGACTTCAGTTTCGCGGTTCAAGGTTTCGCCGTTGAGGACGACCTGGACGGAGTCCCGGTCAATGAGAAACAGGCCGGCTGCCCGGTCCAGTAAAGAATTGACAGTTTCCCCGGCAACGGGTTCGATGCTCGCGGTTTGCAGACCTTTTTTGATTGTAATCATTTTGTGTTTCCTTTTTCTTGTTTTGGTTACTTGGTTGTTTCTGGACACTATAGTTGTCTTATTTCATATGTTTATCCTCCTTGTTTTTTGTTATTTTCATTCTGCCTCCTTTATCTCATGCTAATACCCGAAAATGGTCATTGGTTTTCTTTAACCACTACTACTTTTCCACAACGACATTCATATTGAATATTATATCGTTCGTCGTGAGAGCCACCTATCGTCATTTGTCTGCCACATCTTGAGCATTTCATCATCATTCTCCTTTCGCTTGGTTCAGTATCTCCTCTAATTTTAGCCAGAGCCAGAGCCAGAGCCAGAGCCAGAGCCAGAGCCATAGCCAGAGCCATAGCCATCGCCATCGCCAGAGTCAGAGCCAGAGCCATCGCCAGAGCCATCGCCATAGCCATAGCCAGAGCCATAGCCAGAGCCAGAGCCATAGCCATAGCCATAGCCAGAGCCAGAGCCAGAGCCAGAGCCATAGCCATAGCCATAGCCATCGCCAGAGCCATTATTTTTTACGCTTTCCATATTGCCACCCCTTTTATACTTTTAACTGCTTTCTCTGAGCAGTTGATAATTTCAATAACGTTTAACAGGGTGATCTCCGCTACTTCGCAGGGAAACTTACAGTTTTGCGGCTTACTCACACCGTCCATTGCAAGTTGTGATAATGATGCCGCCCCATCCCAAAACCAAAGTCGCCTGGCATTTTGCATAACAACTTCTTGTCCGTTACGTTCTTTTATGTGTCCGACAAATACGCCAGCAGAATATGTTCTGACAATAACATATCCTGATTCGTCAAGTTTGGGTAATGAATCTTTTTTCACATATTCCACGTTGTTGATTGTTATTGTGTCTATCTGTTCTTGACTACTCATGTTTATTTCCTTTTTGTTATGCCCTTTGGCTGTTATTATGTTACCTTATTTGATATTTCTGCCACTCGACTATCCGCGTTGATTTCTGCGGGCGATTTGAGATGTCCCTCTTGTTCCAACCATATTTCAAACTCGCTTAATTGAGAGTATAATGCTTCACCCATCCTTCATCCCTCCTTGTTTGTTGCCCCTTCGGGCCTGTTCTTTTACTCGCAATATTAAAGAGCGATCTTCATTGTTATTATTTCCATATCTGCTAACTTCCTCTTGGCGTGTCCATCCACCTCGACAATCGTAGAATGATCCCTGAAATATCGTTGCAGGAACATCGCCATCTTGAAACATTCGCAATGATGATTTCTCAAACTCTGATTCAGGCGTGATAACCAACTGGACAACTCCATCTTCAATGTATATCGCTGTTTTCATCGTTTCCCTTCCGCCCCTTCTTTATCGGTGTTGTCATTTTGTCTCCTTGTCAACGTGCGTTTTAGCGCAACACTTTATTCCGCTTCCGCTTCCGGTTGTGATACCTAAAGGACATATTGGTTTGTCATATTCTGTTGTTCGCAATCAACAAAACCGCCCATCGGGGTCAGGGTCGGCAAAGTCGCCACCGCCCCTGTAGCTGTCGTATGCGCGGTCCGATGATTCGGCATCTCGGTCGTATTTCCGAACGGCTTCCCGTTGATCGGGGTCGTGTCGTGCATCGCAACGGTCCTGATAGCTCCACTCTCTGTACGGGTCTCTTGGTCCTGAACTCATATGTTTCTCCTTATCGTTTTGCGAACAAGAGCATTCAGCGTACGGCTAAAGCCGCCGCTGATGCTCGGCGTTGGCCTTGCGCAATTCTTCAACGCATCCGTCTATGGTGTCGTCCAGAGACGATCTCACGACGAGCGGCACTGTGTCGTCTATCGGCATGATCGTCTTTGCGTATTTACGACAAAGCGCGTCGTACTCTAGAATGAATGCCGCTGTTGATGCTCTGATTCCTCTGTCTGCTTCGCTTTCCATGTTTCCTTTCCGCACTGGCTGACCAAGAAGGCCAACCAGTGCATTCACGGTACGGCTTCGCCGCCCGTGATGCTGTTGTTGGCCTTCTCAGTGATCGTCACGGCGTTTCCACACGTCTGCTCGACTTCCAACTCGCCCACCGCTGGCGATATGACCTCTATGCCATCTACCAGCAGGTTGATGATCCATCCTTCGTGACTGCCTTCGAGATAGATTATGTTTTTCATGTTTCCTTTCCGGCCCAAGGGCCAACAATCATTTCGAGCGTACGGCTTCGCCGCCGCTCAACTTGTCGTTCGCTGACAACGCAGACCCCATCGCGGGCACGACCCGGCGCGAGTGCTGGTAATCGGCACGGCCTGTGAGGAAGCGGTGATCGCCGCCCCCATCCAGCAACCGATGGTATCCGTGCGGCATAACACGCTTGCCGCTCGCCTGTCTGCGTCCGGGCCGCGTGAGGCCCGTTGTCAGCGAACAAATCATTCGAGTCTACCTCGTTCCGCCGATGCGGCTCCACTCGGAGCCTCAATTCCATCGTTCGCATTACTTGCGCCGTTCAATGTTCATCCTCTCACAAACGATCTCTGCCATCGCACCCCACGTTCGGTTTGTCCCCTGTAACCGTTGTTCGAGGTGCAGAAGGATAATCGCGTCAAGGGCGTCGTTTGCTCCCTTGGCGTATTGCGGATACGCCTTGTCCCAGTCTATCGGCATCCGCACGGGGTGGTCTGTGATCGAATCCTGTGCGAACAAAAGCATGGAGAATACCGCGAGAAGGCCCGCGATGACTCCAACGGTTGATAACAATCTGATCCTGTTCATGGTTTCCTTTCTCGCGGATTCTCATGCTCCGCGTTGGGAAACATGGCGTCCAGGTCCGCCGCCAGCACCGGGTAGTCGGACCGGCAGGAATCCGCGTAGGCGCGGATAGCCGCTGGAGCGTGCGGATCGTGGTCGAGATCCAGCACGTAGTAGCGGCAGCGCTCGTGCTTGCCGCCGGGGCCGCTGCTGCCGTCCGTGCGCTCGACGTTGAACTTGCGGTAGAGTCCCTTGGTCTTGTCTGCGTCATTCACATTCATGGTCTGTTCCTCCGTTCTGTTTCCCAACAATCTGCTGCACGTTACTCGCTACCGCTCGAACGTGAGCAGTAGCGTTCGCAAATGCTACTATGCGCCGTTCGATATGCAGTTCTTCGTAAACCAGTTCACAGACCGCCTCCAACGTCAGGTTTGTTCCGTCCGGCAGGCCAGCGGTAATCCGCTTCACTGCGTCAAGAGCATCGTTCACTCCGTCGGCATAGGTCGATGACCGCACCAGGGCATTCGTGACGCAGAGCCAAGCCGCATCCATAGGATACAGAACCAGCTTGTTCGTGATCGGCTCTGCAACCATCGCCACCGACGTCCCCTTCATCTGCGACAGATCAACCGTAATCGAATCCTGCGCGAACAAGGCGCTGGAAACTACGGCGACAGCCGCCGCCACTAACGTGAGTCCTTTCTTCATGTTTTCCTTTCTGGCGGCGTCTGCCGCCTCTCATTGCTGACGTTCGCAAGACGCGTAGCGTTATGATCCCGTATGCACTTACCGCCGCAACGAGGACAGCGAAAGCCATCCTCCCATGCGTAACACAACCTTCTGGTATCCTCGAAGGTCGTCTCGCACGGTACGCACCGCCAGAAATATTTGCACACAATCGCTTTCACCTTACCTCCTTTCGCTGCCTAAGTTTCTTGCGCTTCTCCCTCTGCTCCATGCGAACGAACCGGCGAGAAGATTTAGCCACTAATTTAGGACAAAATACCAATAAGGACGCATCTTTCGAAATAATAAACCGATGCCCCTGTTTATAACTAAAACATTTCCCAACCATTTCCTCTGTGCTTTTCATGTCGCCTCCTTCTCTCCCTGCTCGTTGTTGGATTCATAGCAGTTAAATCGTTGAGCAATATCAATTGACTCCTGCAAGAGATCGTGTCCATCTTGTTGTGTGATTGGATGCCTATGTATATGCTCAAGCCGCTCACGCACTTTTGCGATCCACAGACGCACATCCTCGGCCAGTGTATTATGTTGCCCCGGCAGTTCGGTGACGGTGAAATTACAACGAACATAAAGGGCTTTTAATGCATCCTCAATGTTTTGTTTTTTTAAAGTGATTTTTTGATCCCACTCAATCCTAACGTCTATGTGCTTCATCGTTTCCTCGCTTTTTTGATTCATTGTTTCTTTAATTTTGTTTTTCGTGTAATTCTAGTAGAACCGTAAATAATCCAGCACCAGAAATATATTTCCCAACGGAAAGAATACCATGACTTTTGATTGTCGTATGCCCAAGACCGAGGCCACCAACGAAAACCAAAGCCGTGTACTTCTGGATAGTCTTTTGCAGCATAAATACTCATTCTCCCCTCGCTTTCTTTATCAGCACCGGCTTGCCAATATTTTCCCAAGCTATTTCATATTTCTTTGCCTTCTCCCTCTGCTCTATGCGAACGAACCGGCGGGCGGCTTTGGCTATTTCAGGATAATGCCTAACTGCACCTTTTCCATCTGTGAACCATACTTCCCCAAAACATTTCCTCACCATTTCATCTGTGCTTTTCATGTCGCCTTCTTATGCCATACTGGTCTACGTTTTCTGCTGACCCTTGTGCTATTTGCAATGAGCCACGAGCCAAGATATATTCTCCAGTTAAGCGATGTCCATTCCCAATTCATATCATCGTCTATAATCGTGTGTAACTCGCCGGCCATGCCTAAACCAAAGAAGTTTGGCAGTCGTTTAATCATGTCGCCTCCTTCTTTATTTGGAATAGCAAAGCAATTGGATTCCCAACACTGAACAGCCAGCATAATGGCCAATACTTTTGATACATTCCTGATGCCAGGGGCATGTATTTAATATGGTGTTTTCCAAGGCTAGATCGAGTTAAAAATCTTGTCGCTGTTTCTTTGTTGAACCCCATCAAGTGATCCCAATCAAAGTCAAAATATTTGAACAACAAATTCGTGTCATTAGGCAAAGATATTAAAATTACGCAATTTAATTTGGATATTGCCTCGGCAAACACTTCCATCACTTCCCAATGGCAGTTTATATGCTCAAGCGTTTCCATACACAGGATTATTTCAGGTTGATATTCGTTGATTGTTTTTGAAAGCAGACCAATCCCTTTCAATGTATTTAAGTCCGCAACATAATCAACATCAAATGTATTCTGCCTGTCCATTACTTTATACTCTTTTGATCCCTGCTTTATTTTAGAGTAGGCTTTGGCAAACCGGCAATCTTTTGGCGTTTCAGGCATTAAAGCCCCTCCAACATCTAACACCCTTTTACCTCTACATGCCTTTGCTGTATATGACAATCTATCTAATGGTTTATTCATAAAACTCCTTGAAATCTTTCAAAGCCTTTCTTAACTCGGGGTCTGTATTGTTATTCATTTATTCAGCTCCTTCGTGCTTGTGGGTTGCTTCGTTTGTAATCGGTTCCGGCGGTCTCAATTCCACGTTATAAATCCCCTGTTCAAATTTTATCGGTGTTGTCATTTTGTCCTCGCCTTCTTAATCCATCTTTCCGAAGTTCTCCGGCAGTTCTCCAACCATGACCGCCGACTTGCGTTCACGTTTTAATGTTGCCATGACTTTCTTGCGCTTCTCCCTCTGCTCCATGCGAACGAACCGGCGGGCGGATCGGGCGAGAGCTAAAGCTCCTTCTTTATAAGTTACCGTATGAAAATGAACGGTATATTTTTGACTACCGCCGCTATCGCGTGGATGCATATAAAAACATTTCCCAACCATTTCATCTGTGCTTTTCATGTCGCCTTCTTATGCCATACTGTTGCATCCAGTTTAACTCCATAGCCACGTTTCTTCTCCGGTGTTATCGGGCCTTGCCATTGGCCGCCAATGGCATTAACAGTAGTCCAGTCAAAATCTTTTTCAACAATTAAACCCCTGTCTGTTTTATGCACAGTCTTTAACACCCTATCGCAATTATGTTTTCTTTGCCAATACCACCCCTCCTGTTCCGGCGGTATATCAAGCCAGAGTCCAGTATGACGAGTCCATTCTTTACATACGCTATCACCGCTTTTGTAATTATCACAGTATATTAAACCACAATTCTCACAGCATTTCTTGTCTTTCATCGTTTCCTCGCTTTCAATCGCCGTGGTATATCGTTACATAATCGTCTTGGTAATATGGTTTCATTTGTTCTCCTTATTTGCTCCTTATTTACTCCTTATATTTCTTGTATCCTATTGGCAGTCCAAGCTTACGGGCATATTCTATTTCCGCCTGAACGCCTACCGATTCGTTCCACCCATCAATCATTAACACTACCATTTTTGAACACATCCTAATTAACATGTAATCAAACTCTTTCCAGAATTCCCACGTATGGGGTATATCAAGCTCGCATACAATAGGATGAGAGTGTGTAATTGGTGAGATAATATGCTGGCCTTCTTTAAGATAATCCCCCGCTATTTTGGTCACGGCAAGGAAGCGTTGCTTACGAACCATAACGGACGGATGGGTGTATGGGGCGGAAAGATAGATTATATTCATGTTATCTTATCATTCTTGATAGCTTCTTGCAAGGATAATATATGTTCTGCCAACTCGGTGATTACTTCCTCCAACCTGTCAATCTCTTGCTTCAACCGACATGCCGGACATTCATGGTCGGTATAACACACCTGATGTTTATCGCATATTTTCATTATTCTCCTTCCTCCCATAGCTTGAAATCCCACGCATAGAGCGTGTCCATCGTTACTTCTTTATATATCATCACGCCTAAACTTGACATTAGCCAGATAAAATCTCCGTCAACTTTCACGACCTCGTAAATTTCAGGCGGATTATACCAGCGGGAACAGACTACTTTATCACCCTTTTTTAATCTCGGTGGAAGTTCTTTAAACATATTATTCTGTCTCCTTTCTTACTATTCCCCAGTAAATATACAAGCCGTATATGGTCAGCTGTAAGACTGATTCTTTTTTACCTTGCTCCTTCTTCTTTTTCATTATGTTCCTATTTGTTGGGACTTATTGACATCTACCGACACATTCATTCTGGTTTGTTTACATTTTTCTCAATTTGCATAGGTTGTTTGGTAACGGTATTAATCCTGTCTTTGTTTGCCCTCCATACTATCGCGAAACATACAGCGGCAATCATGGTTAGGGCAACGATCAACCCTATGGCCTCCGTCTTATATTGTTGCATTGTTTCCGTCATTCAGTTTCCTTATCGCCTCCATATAATCCGGCTTCCCGGTCTTGTGTCGGTTCTGCGTGAACCAATTTTGGTGATTTCCATTTAATAATGACAGGATGCCAATGACGAGCAAACCACCAGACATTAGATAAAAATTGAATTAATTGTTTCATTCCCCCTCACTCTCTCCAACTTAATCCTGACTTCCTCGCATTGGCCGGGATTGAGGTTGAGGACATTGGGGTAGAATATCTCCCTTCCACCATCTACCCATCTCCACCAACCGTCACTATGCTTAAAGGGTCTCTTTTTGAGAAATAAAGTACAGTCTCTTGTTCCATCCTCATCAACCGCCAGCCATGCTCTCGGTGTTTTCATAAATAATATTATTCTCCTTTGTGAATGTTTTTGTTGTCATAATTTTTAAATTGTGCCGCCGGCTTTATGGCGGACTTAATTTCCCGTTCCCTATGCGTCCATAGGGATAGACCTGTAATCATTCAGGTCGGCGGTTTGCTCTTTGATATACAAAGAGGCCGGGATTAAAAGAATTAAGGGACAGGGACGGCTACGCGTCGCCTTTTCAGAGCACGGGTTCCCAAGGTTGCAACGCATTTCATATGTTACGTTTCCCGACCTCGATGTGGCGCCCCTTAGAACTTCACTCTCACCGTAACTAGTCGGCCTTATTCTACAGTCAGCGTTCATCCGTTGCCTCTACTCTGCCTGTCCATTTGATCAAATTTATTTTTAACTATGAGTATCGTAACCTTGTTGGTCTACGAACTCTTTATCAGTAGGTATTTCGAACATTTCAAAGTCGACGAGTTTATCTGGGTCAGAAATACCAGCCAGTTTTAAAGCTCGTTCTTCGGTTTCGGCTACCACGACACAATCGTTTAAATCAACTTTAGAGTCTTGAGATATTATACGGAATATTTTCATATTTTTCTTTTTACAATTTTTCCACTAAAACCTTGACTTTTCCCAGGTTTGTGTTTACGTTTAATGCCTTCCAGCATGCCGGTGTCAAGTCAATTATTACATTTCTTTTTTGTGGCCCTTTTCCCGGTCCGAGGTCCATGTGTGCCACGACGATTGATCTTGGGTGGATATCTGGTGGGGCCGATAAAAGCGTCACTTGATATCGTTGTCCCCATTTTTTCGGGCGGAATGGCAACGCACACGTCATCGCGTTTTCGGAAAACGGGGTGCCCGAAGCGGTGAAAGTTCCTGAATTTCCGTCTGCTTGACATGATTTTGTTGTATAATATGTCGCGTAACCTGTCAGACCATGCGCGTAATTGGTTCGTGAGTTCGTAGAATCTGACTTCCTGGAAGAAGACTTTTCTTTCGTGCCTGCGAAAATTGGCGTGCACCCGCTGAATAACAGGAAGAAGATTGCTAATAAGAGGATCGCTGTTATTGATATTGTTTTCATTCATTGTGTATCCTTTTCCTGGTTAATGTTATAGAGTGAAAGAAACGGGTTTGACTTCGTATCGGTCGTTGGACATCTTTGACAGGTAATACCCGTTGGTGATGCTGTGAAAGGTTGTACAGTTGTGCAGGCAATCCAGGTCGTCGCATAGTTTACGGAAGACATTGATTGCCTGCAGCTTGCTGATGGTGTGGTCAGGTTTCGCGGAGATCGCGGTCTTGGTATTGTGGAAATGATTATGGAATGTATATTGCATTAATAGATTTCCTCTTCATCAGGTAATTCGTTTTCAATGAGTTCGCGTAGTTCTTGTGCCTTGATAGCGGCTTCGATTATATCGTTCGCTTCAATTGAGTATCCGTCTATTGTATAGGTCATGATTTAATCCTCCTTATAATTTACAGAAAAAGTTATTGACAGTCAAGTTTATTTGTGAGAGACTTGGTTTATGAGTTACAGGAAAAGGATGCGAAGAAATAGGTATGCCCGGCAGATGGGGGACAGGCTTGTGATTGAGCGGCCCAGGTTTGCAGGGACAGGAGTGTTTGAAAGGAAGTATAATGCAGACAAAACGATGCACGATGTGCGGAGTCGTGAAGACTCTTGACAATTATTATATGCTTGAGACAGGTAAATTTGGAGTGCATTCCAAGTGCAAGGAATGTATGAAAGCGCTTCAAAAATCTCGTGCTTTTTCATCGGATAAATTGGCTGTAAAAAAGGCTTTGGATGAAGCTCGTTTTATAACCAAGAAAGTCAGGCTTTCAGCCCTGGTAAATAGTAGTGTGTCAATTTGACATAGTCAGATCTTCAATTAAAGATTTCCCCTTGATTCAGGTTCCGAGATTCCAGAAATTCAAAACGGGTGACACTCTTTTGGAAAAGAGTGTCACCATTACAAGTCACTGGGTTATAGTGACTTGTAATGGTGATTTAGCTAATCAGTCACTCTTTACCCCTATCCTTAAAACTACTGGCAAATCGAGATCATACAGGCTGAAGATCAACTCCAGCCCCAGATCCTATAAAATACACACATAAAGTGACTATATATTAGTAATCAAAGGTTTAAGGTGTCACCCTACGTGTCATCAACGTGTCGGAGAGTGTCACCCGACCAAAAGAGTGTCACCCCTCGTCCCCTCATTTTGTCCTCATTTCCGGTCTCATTTTGTCTTCATTTTCAGGCCCCTTTCCGGGGTACATCTGACACCGAAAAAGTGATGCCAAATAGTACCCCGCCAGGAGGTCAAAGGTGAGGATGTTCCTTTAACCCAAAACAAGTCACTCGGCACAAGGGCCAAGTGATGTGAAAAGGGAAAATAGATATCCCTTTCGGGATATCTATTTTGTCTTATGCGTCGTCGTTGCTCGGGAGCATGACGGGAGGGTTGGACTTGCGGACAGCGACGGTCGCACCGCTCTTAATTGCTTCCGTAGCCCACGGAGCCCCGATGATAGCTGCGGATATCTGCGTCTCGGCTTCGGGCGTTGTCAGCGAATCCAGCCATACTGTATAGCGGTCGGCGGGAAGCTTCGCTTTGCTTCCATCGGGAAGTTTGAACTCGGTGCCTTTGGCTTGGAACTTGATACTGAGTGACATAATATGTCTCCTTGTTTGTGTGCGTTAAGGTGGGACTCCTATGGAATCGCCCCGCACAAGGGCTGTGGGGAGAAGTGGACTGACACTTTGATGGGGTATGGGTATGTATATAATACCTCCCCTACCCGAGAGACACATTACTTTTTACTCGTTAACATTGACTCGAACCCAGAAATTTTTTTCTCAAAACCAGAACCTTAGACCATGAAAAACTTTTTCTATCAAACACTTGACTTTTTACCCAAATCTATGTTACTCTTAATTTAACAATGGAAACAGAACCTCAAACCAAAGTATGCCTGGTATGTAAAAAGGAGCTCCCCGTAACGAGTTTCCGCTTACAGGTATGCAGCGGTAAGTTGCTCCGTTCCAACCGGAAGAAAAACTACTACCACTCGTATTGTAAAGAGTGTGAAAAAGTTGAAAGCCAGCGCAGGTACAAAAAACAAAAGGAAAGGAAGGATTGATGCCAAGACACCGTCTTCCCGATACCCGGAAATCTCTTACCCATAAAGGGGTAATACGCACTAATCCGCCGACCAAGTTCTTTCTCACCGCGGGTCTTTTCGAGGACGGCTCTCCCGGTGAACTGTTTATCACGATGAACGATGTCGATTCCCCCATCCGTGGTTGGGCCAACACCTGGAGCATCGCCCTCAGTATGTGTCTCCAGCACGGCGTTCCCTGGGCCAAGGTAAAGGAGAAATTTTCCTGGCAGCAGTTCGACCCGCAAGGCATGACTGACAACCCCAAACTCAGGGTAGTCAAGTCAATCCCCGATTACGCCATCCGCTGGATGGACATGCAGCTCGTCAAAAAGCCCCCTAAAAGGGAGGAAAAATGAAACGTCCGGAGAAAGAAGAATGGACAATGATAATCATGAGCGTCGTTTTCCCAATCCTCTTTATCGTTCTCACGTCTCTCATAATGTCGGGCTGTGAAAATCTGATTGAGGCCTGGGTGTAGATGAAACTGTATTGCGCGAAATGTAAGCATTTTGTTTTTTGGCTCGCGAGAAACGGGTACAAAATAGCGAAGGAGAAATAAAAATATGACACGCCCTGAATTAATCAAAGAACGGAGCCAGGTAATAAAAAACCTGTTGTCCGCCACCCCGAACATACCCCATTTGACCGGGGCCAAGTTGCTTTGCAACGACCACCCGGATCTTTTTGACAGCGTGGAAGCGGCCCGCAGCGCCCTGCGTCTCCGTACCGGGAACACTGGGAAAGTCCTTCGGGACCAGAACCGTAATTCATACGGCTCTCAGTATCGCGCCCCCTTTACCGCGAGCCGTGAGAAAGTTCACGCGTCCGCGCACGACCTCGAACGGTCTCGCAACCAGACCGCCAAGGCTGAAGAGGAAGCGGCCGCTCTGCGCAAGACCATAGACCAGTTCAGCGCGCAGCGGAGGAGTTATACCCTCGACCCCCATTCCGTCGGTAACACGCTGCGGTTCGCCGTTATCAGCGACACCCACTTCGGGTCCCTGTACGAGCGGTTGGATGCCCTTACTGAGTTCCTGCGTATGTGCGAGCGCGAGGGGATTAAAGACGTGTACCATACCGGCGACTTGCTTGACGGGCACGGGATTTACAAGGGACAGGTATTCGAGCAATATGCCGTGGGGTTCAAGAATCAACTTAAGGTGTTTGTCGACAAGGTACCGGATTTTAACGGGCTGAACTTCTATTTCATTACCGGGAACCATGATTCTTCGTTCTCGAAACTGGTCGGGATGGAAGTGGGTAAGTACCTGGAGACCCAGAAAAAGAACTGGCACTTCGTCGGGGCCGACTCGGCGCTGCTTAATCTGCGAACGAAGTCCGGGCGGACGTTCAAGCTGTCCCTGGTCCATCCGGGCGGGGGCACAGGATATGCGCTCAGTTATCATCCGCAGAAGCACGTGGAGAGTCTGCCCGGCGGGCAGAAGCCGGATGCCGTGTTCATGGGGCATTATCACAAAACGGTATGGATGCCGATGTATCGTAATGTTGACAGTTTTTGCTCCGGATGTTTACAGTCCCAGACCCCGTTTATGGCGAGCCGTAACCTGGCCGCTATGGTCGGAGGTTGGACGGTGGAAGCGACGGTGACGCCGAGAGCGTGCCTGACCCGTTCGATCAGGGCCGAGTTCCACTCTTTTTTCGAACCGGATAACAAATAAATTATAATTAGTGAAAGGAGCTGGTGATGGGTAAAAACAGACGAGGATTGAGAGACGGAACCGGGCCGCGTAAAGGCAGCTACCAGCAGAAACAAGCCGGGGTGGGGCGGAGACGCCAAGCAGGTCTTAAATGCCCGAAGCGTTAAACTATGACCGAAGAAATCGACAATCAGAAGCAGGCCGGGAAGCTGGCGAAGCAGGTGAATACCTCCGCCATCGTGACGGATTGGGGGAAGCGCGTCGCCAAGATTCCCCGGGAAATCGTGGCCCCCACGGACCGCGAGCGCGTTGTCGCTACCCTGACGGGAGTAATGTCCGGACTGTCCTGGACGGATATCGCTTGCGGGGAAGGACTGACCCTGGCGGAGCACGTGTTCCTTAAGCGGGTGTCGGCCCTGTACAAAGGGCTGGCCGACGAGGCCCAGAAGATCGCGGATGACGTGCGTCAGTTGGAGCGGGAGGAAGCCGCTCACGACCGCGCGGTGTTAGGGCCTGAGATCCCCGTGTTTTCTTATAAAGGGGAACAGGTGGGCTCTTATCGGAAGCCGAGCGACAGCCTGTTGACCTTCCTGATGAAGTCTGATAACCCGGAGAAGTACGGAGACAGGACCGCCGTCAGTTCCGGGGGAGTTGTTTTACAAGTGAACCTTGGGATCCCATCCCGAATACCAATAAAGGAGAAGCCCGTGTATGAAGAAGCAAAGCTCGTCAAAGCAGAACCCGCCGGAGCTCTCTCCGGATCAGCCCCCGGAGCCGTTCCTGTTGAAGCCGCCGGAACCGCCGAAGACAGTGATGCTGGACGGAGTGCCGGTGCCGGAGGATGTGGCGGCGGCAGTCCTGGCAAGCCGGGAAAAGCCAGACGATCCAGGAAAGACCAAGGGGCCCCTGAAGGAGAACCCCCGGCCCCCGGAGAAAACGTCGGAGTTGCTGACCCCGGCGCCAGAAGCGAAGCTCCCGAAAGGCAGCCGGATAAAGAGGAAAAAGAACCGGGTGGAAAAGATCCTGACCCTCCCGCCGGAACCGGAAGAACCGAAACTTCCGACAAGGCGGAAGCCTGTATATGAGATTTTTCATTCCGCGCGGGTGGAGACGGGAGACGGGATATTGGAAGTTCTCGTGCCGGACCTGATTGTAGGTACCTGCCTGGGGGACGCTGAGGACGAGGCGCGTGATATTTCCGAACAGCATCCCGGAGCCCGGGTGTATTTGTTCCGCCGCCTGAAAATTTTAAAGAGTGAAGTGCAATCCATACTGAAGACGCGGGAAGTATAACATGGCAATGCTAAGAAGAAAATCGCAGCCGTTGATTTCGGGCGCGCAGCTTCGAGCGTACACGCCGCTTGCCACCCCGATGAAGTTCCATATGTCGAACAGTTTTTTTCGCGGGATACGGGGGCCCTTTGGATCTGGGAAAAGTGTAAGTTGCGTCATGGAACTTCTGTCCCGGGCCATGGAACAGAAACCATATGAAGGAACAAGATATTTTAGGTGCGCATGTATCCGGAATTCGTATCCGGAATTGCTCAGCACGACCCTGAAAACCTGGACTGCGTGGCTCCCTGTTTCCATATGCCCCGTCAGGGAAAGTATTCCCATTACCGCGTATATGAACGTGGCCCTCGGTGACGGGACCCGGCTTGATTTCGAGGCTTTCTTCTTGAGTCTGGATCATCCTGACGACGTGCGTAAATTGAAGTCGTTGGAATTGACCATGCTCTGGATGAACGAGGCCAGTGAATTGGGTTCGGAGGTGCTTGAAGCCGCGTCCGCCCGTGTTGGTCGGTTTCCTGATAAACAGATAGGGGGCCCTTCGTTCAGTGGTATTATCGCGGATACTAACTCCCCGGATGATACCCACTGGTGGTATAAGCTCGCGGAAGTCGAGAAGCCGAAAGGGTATGAATTTTTTACCCAACCCCCCGCGATGATAGAAGTGGCTCCCAAGGAATCTTCGGGATCGGTACTTGTGGATTCTCTCAGGCCCCAGTACGTTCTTAACGACGGTACCAAAGGTCTCCCTCCCGCCGAGAATACTGAAAACCTGCCGGAGGAGTATTATGAAAAGATGGTGCAGGGGAAATCGAAAGAGTGGGTTAATGTATATGTTCTCAATAATTATGGCACGATCCGGGCCGGCAAGACAGTGTACCCCGAGTATAATGACCAGTTGCATTATGCCGGCGTCGAGATACCCCCGAACCCAGGCCTCATTCTTTTGCTGGGGTGGGACTTCGGGTTGAACGCTACCGCCGTCGCCGCTCAACTCTCTCCCAAAGGCCAGTTGCGGGTGATAGATGAATTTATCGGGGTAGATATGGGAATACAGCGGTTTGTCCGTGAGATCGTGAAACCCAAGATGACGGCATGTTATACGCGCTATCGTGTATTTTGCGTGGCGGATCCTGCCGGGGGACAGCGGTCCCAGACCACCGAAGACACTTGTTTTCAGATACTTGAAGAAGAGGGCTTTCCCTGTGAAGCCGCGCCTACCAATGAGTTCGTCGCGCGTCGTGAGGCGGTGAGTTGGTATCTCACCCATCTGACTTCCGAAGGGCCGGCTTTCCGGCTGAGTTCTAAGTGCCCCACTCTGAGGCAGGGATTTCTGAGAGATTACCGGTACAAGAAGATGAGGGGAACTATTGACGAGGTCTGGGCGCCGCGACCTGAAAAGAACGACGCGTCCCATTCAGCGGACGCGCTGCAGTACATATGCCTCTATCTTCGGGCGGGGGGATATTCTTTTGAAGAGTCCCGTGTTTTTTCTCCCGGGTACCAACCGGAGGTTCGGCCGGTCACAGTATCCCATCAAGCGGTCTGGGATTGAAAAACTTTATGGAATTAAGTATTGATTCTTTCGGCTGATTTTGTTTAACTACTATCAAAGAGGAGTGTTATGCCACAAGTGCCTGCAGTTATTTCGTTGAAAGACATTGAAGCCGAGGCCGGGAAAGAGATACCCGGTTCTTCTCCGGATAAATATTCTTCTCTCGAAGGACAGCTTACAACTCTTTGGGGGATTCACAAAGACGCGAAGCGGGAAACCGGAATCGAAAGCAGCATGATCGAATCCGTCCGGGCGTTCATGTCTACCTACCCCGAAGACAAGTTCGCGAAACTCAGGGCTGAAGGAATGTCGTCTGTTTATTTTGGATTGACCGGCGAGAAATGTCGCGCGGCTCTTGCGTGGCTTGTTGACGCCTTTGTCGGGGAGGGAACTCGTCCCTGGAAATTACAAAGCACCCCCCTCCCCGCAATCCCTATGGATATACTTCCGGATATCCAAGCGGCCGGAACCCGAAAACTACAGGAGCATATGGCTCAAACCCAAGCGGACGGGCAGGCTGAAGAAATGACCGAGGCAGACACATCGAAACTTACTGCGATTGCCGAGACAGCGATAAAGAACGCGTCCAAGATCGAAGTGTCCAAACGCGTTCAGGCGATGGAAGATTTGATTGACGACCAGCTTATTGAAGGCGGGTGGAGCGATTCTTTCCGAGACTTTTTATTTGACATGGTCGTGTTGAAAGCGGGAATTTTAAAAGGCCCGGTGCTTCGTGAAGTGAAACGGAAAAAGTGGACGCAGGCTTCCGGAAAAATAAAGATGGGATTTAAATGGGAGCCCACCTTGACCATATCCCGTGTTAGCCCTTTTGATATGTACCCCTCTCCTTCGACTGTTGGTTTTGAAGGCGATGTCATAGAACGCGCCCGGTTTAATCTGTCAGATTTATTTTGGATGAAAAAACAACCGCACTTCTTCGCGGACCAGGTGCAGTATGTGATTGATAATTTTTCGTTGTTCGCCGGCCAGAACGTGGAGGTCGCGGATCAGGATTGGGCGGCGGCTCTTAAGAATTCAACAGGCGAACAGTCGGTAAAGGACACTGTTGAAAGTCTGGATTTTTGGTTGGCAGTGACAGGTTCTTGGTTGAAGGCGGCAGGTTGGGATTCTCTTCCTGACGGGAAAAAAGTCGAGGACGCCGAACTGTATAATATCGAGGCAATGACGGTAGCTGGCAGAGTAGTGTTCCTCGGCGTCCTCGACGACCCGTTGGACCGGAAGCCTTATTATAAGAACGGCTGGTTTCCGGTTCCTGGTTCTTTTTGGTACCAGGGGTTGCCTGAGATTTTGAAAGACCTGCAGGATATCAGTTCCGCGGCTTCCCGTTCTCTCGTAAATAACATGGGGCTGGCTTCGGGGTTCCAGGTTATTATTCCCGACACCCGGCGGGTGCCGCCCGGGGAAATTACGAATATCTTCCCGCACAAGGTTTGGCAATTTACGAATAAGTTTAATTCTACAGCGCCGCCGATTGATTTCAAACAGCCGGAGTCTAATGCCGCGGCGCTTATTGGTATCGTTGATCAGTGCAAGAAATGGGCTGACGATATTTCAGGCGTTCCGGCTTATATGCTTGGCGGCGAACAGCCTCCGGGAGTCGGACGGACCGCGGCCGGCATGTCCATGCTGTTGAACTCCGCGGCAAAAGGAATTCGCCGGGTTGTTTTGGATATTGACCGTAATATAATCAAACCGACGATCCAGAGATTTTATGACTGGAATTTGCAGAACAGTAAAGACCCTTCCGTGAAGGGAGACGCGGAAGTAGTGGCTTCCGGCGCGGTTGAAACGATGATTAAATCCGAACTGGCTGAACGGCAACTGAAGATGCTTGAGGCCATGAACAATCCCGCGGACCTGCAGTTGGTTGGTTTGCGTGGCCGGGCCGCGATATGGCGTTCTGTTTTGGGTTCCATGGACCTCAATGGTCAGAAGCTTATCAAGGATGATAATGAAGTCGAACAGCTGGAAGTTGAGGCGAATAGGGCGGCAACCGGGTTGAAAGCCGCGGAACAGCAGCAAGTTGAATTGGAGAATCAAGTATCACAAACTGATTTGCAGTTGAAGCAGGCCCAACTGGCCCTGGAGCAACAGCGGTTGCAGACTGAGGCTCAGTTGGCCGGAATGAAGATGTCGTCCACGACCACGGAGAATGAACAGCGTGCGGCGATTACGAGACGTATGGCTGCTAACGCGGACGCGTCCACGCTTAAATTGTTAGAGAAAGAAAGGGAACAAGAGAATGTACCTGGTGGACCTGGACCCGGCTAGTGTGAGCGCTTTGAAGAGATTGCTTAATAGGCCGGAATATAAAGAACTTATTCAATGGCTCGTTCAATCACAGAATGAGTTGGATAAACTTTTGCGGAATCTTGAAGGAAACGCTTTACTGCAAGCGCAAGGAGCCGCAAAAATGCTCGAAGTTCAGTTAGATATATTAACGGAAGCGACTCCTGAGAAGGACATCGCTATTAAACAGGAAGAGAAGGAGGATTAGGATATGAAGATTGGAAAAAGATTAAGTGGCGCTTTGTTAGCGGCCCTTTTTGTTGTTGGTACTGCCAGCGCGGCAAGATATGAGCAGCTTAACATAGGAGAGCTTTCCATAAATGGAACAGCGGTTACCTCTACGGCAACCCAGTTAAATCAAGTTCCGGCACTTATCGCTGGTACGGGATTTACAGACGTTACGGTTGACAACGCTGAGGTTAGGACTAACCTAACAGTTGGCGGAAAATCAACGCTAAACGGCGAGTTGGAAGTCAATGCCGCCGACGTCGATATTAACATGTCGACGAATGCGAATATCATCACAGTTGACCAAACCGCCGTTGCGGGAACAGAAGGTCTGCCGTTGGCAAAAATTACTGACGCCCGAACTGGTGCTACGGCTGATTCAGCCGGTGAAGCCACGATTGTTATTGATGCTGAAGGTGCTTATGGCCTCTCTGTTGCCGATGGAATAGTGAATATCGAAGGTGAGATTGACTCAACCGGCGATATTACACTTGACCCCGCTGGCAATGACGTTATCTGTGACGCAACCGTTGATGCAACAGCATATACGGCTGACGCTGGTTCTGGTATTGATGCCAAGACCGCCGGTGCGTTGGATATAGGTAACACCACGGCGACCAGTATTGATTATGGTTCAGCTTCCGTGACTGCTCATACGTTGGTCACCGCCGCTGGCGGAGATAGTGCGGTTGTATTACCGTTGACCAGTATTGGCAATGGCGAGTTGGCTAGTGGTATTGATTCAGCGAAACTATTAGCTGGTTCTGCCGCTGCTGCCGTGAATGGTGCGGGAATCACGAATGTTACTGCGGCCAACATAACCCCTGCGGGGACATTGCCACAGTTAGACGGGTCTGCCCTGACAGCGTTGGATGCTGGTAATATTACTGCCGCCACGGTATTGACTGCTGTTGACGGTTCTGCGGTTACTAATATAGACGCTGCAAATATCGCTGCTGGGGGTACACTTCCTGCGGTAGATGGTTCGGCGGTAACGGCGCTGGATGCGGCTAATTTAACCGCTGGTACTGTTGCAAGTGCGATTGACGGTGCGGCGATTACGAACATTACGGGTGCAAATATTACTCCCGCTGGAATTAGTGTGACCAATACGGCAGTGACTAACTTTGATATTACCATATTGAACGGTCGCATCACGGCGTTCACAGCTAATTAAGACTGATTAAAATCTGATGGGGCGGGGATAATCCCGCCCCTATGGGGGTGAGAATGAAATATATTTTAATGTTACTTTCTGCTTTTTTCTTGGCGACGGGTTGGGCCTTTGCCGACGGATCTTTTTTGGAAACGAGAGTTTCGGAGACCCCGCCGCAAAAGATAACTTTAGACTGGACAATGAATGAATTGGGTTCGGTCGTTGTCACCAGTCAGTTTGTGAGAGCTACATTGAATCGTGTGGTGTATGTTCCCGGCACGGCGGGATATACGAACGCCTTCACTTTAAAAGATTCCCAAGGCGTTGATTTGCTCGCGGGACAAGGGGCCTCGATGGTTACAGGAGTGACGTATACTATTATTCCGGGAACCTTGGTTGTTACAGCCAGTGAGACCAATCTGTTTTGCGACCCCATGGTTAATGACCGTCTTGTTCTCAGTGTCATAAGCACCGCGACGAATAATGCTTCGACGGGCACAGTGATAATTTATGGAGAGTAAAGTTAGGTAATGAATAACCAGGCAACTGGTTTGTGTATGAAACCGCGGGATTTCCGGGTAACCGGCCCCGCACAAAACGCATCCCGTAAAACGGCGCGTTAAAGGAGAAAAATCATGACAAAAGATAACGAAAATACGAACGATGCAGGTACTGAAGAGGAGACTTCTATCCTTGGTAAATTGATGGAGGAAGCAGAAGCCGGTTCTTCAGATTCGGATGATGGGAATCCGCCGGATGAAGCGGAGTTGTTGCAACGGCAGCTTAAATACGAGAAGCAACGCAACGACAGTCTTCAAGGGAGAATTGACTCCCAGTTAAAACCGATGAACACTTTGGTAAAGCAGTTACAGTCCAAGGTTGAAGAGCTGCAGGGCGGTTCGGGTGGGGACAGGATTAAAATTCCCCAGATTACCCGGGAAGATATCTTGGCAGAGTTGACTCCTGAAGAGCGTTCTAAGATTGGAGATAAGCAGTTGGACGTGCTAGTCAGGATGATTGAGAACCCTTTGAAAACGATGGCTGAAAAACTTGAGAAGAAGATTCTTCCACGAGTCCAGGCCGCAGAGTCCCAGATAGCCGCCCGAGCGGGCGAAGATTTGTGGGCCCGGGTAGATGAGGTCTCTCCAGGGGCCCTGGCTGACAACGACGCAGAAAGTCCTGAATGGGTCGCTTTTCTTTCGTCCAAGGATCCGGTTAGCGGTAAGATGTATCGGGACCTCGGTAACGCGGCGGTTGATGCCGGTGATGTTGACCGGTTGGCCCAGCTCCATCGTCTTTTTAAGAAGACTTCAGGAGCCGCGAGTGAAGAGGAGTCTGGGACGGACATTCGCAGTCAGTTGCGGCCGACGGGGTCACGCGCGGAACCGTACCGTGGAAGCGGTGACAGTAAGCCGAAGATTAAGTCTTCGGAAGTTGATAAGTTTTATGCGGATTTGTCTCGGGGTAAGTACAGTGGAAAACCCGAGCTTGTAGAAAAAATGGACACCATGATATCTTCGGCGATTGAGGAGAACAGAGTTATTCCCGGTTAAGGGATTGTTCCTGTCGCCTGGATAAGTGGTTAGCAGTACGAAAAAAATAAAGGAGGATAGTTATGTCATATCCAGTTGCGGCAGGTGTAAGAAACATCGGCTCGGATACCATGCGGTATATCCCGACGATTTACTCGTCGAAGATTATCCAGAAGTATTACGACCGTACCGTGCTCTCACGGGTTACCAACACCGATTATGAGGGCGAGATCAAAAAGTTCGGCGATACGATCATCATCCGGCAGGATCCCACGATCACGATCCGGGATTATCGTAAAGGCCAGACTTTAGTAAACGAACAACCGGAAGCCACGTCGCTTACCATGCTTATCGACCAAGGTAAGTACTGGTCATTCGTCGCGGAAGATCTGGACAAGAAGCAGACCGATATCAAGGCTTTCACGGATCGTTGGGCCACTGATGCTGCCAAACAGCTTCAGATCGTCATCGACACCGCAGTCCTTGCGGCTATGCCGGCAGGCGCCAGTGCTTATAATTCTGGAGCGACCGCAGGCTACACTTCGGCTTCGTTCGACCTTGGAACCGGCGCGGCTCCCCGTGCTTTGACCAAAGCGAACGTGCTGGAAGTTCTCGTTGACTGTGCGACTTGCCTTGATGAGTTGAACGTCCCTGAAGAGGGTCGGTATTTCATAATCACCCCGGCTATCGCTGGTTTGATTGAGAAGTCTGATCTGAAAGACGCTTCGCTCACGGGCGATCCCAAATCTGTGATTCGTACCCGGTCTTTGGGTATGATTGCCGGATTCGATCTGTACCAGTCCAATCTGTTGCCGACAATCGCCGGTGGCGGCGGGGGCAAAGGTTGCTCATTCGGTATCAAGTATGCCACTTCATTCGCGACTCAGCTCACTGAGCTGAAGATGATCGACAACCCGTTCGGGTTCGGTACTCTGCATCGCGGATTACAGGTGTACGGTTACAAAGTCACGAAGCCCGAAGGTCTTGGCTATTTGACCGCTACTGTTGGTTAATATTAACAAGTAAAGGGAGGAAAAGAAAATGGCTGATTTAACAGCATACGTACAAGTTATGGGACGAGGCGGTTTTCCGGCGATTGGTCCAAAACTCGGACTGATTCAAGCCACGACTACCGTTGTCGGTCTGGATACTGCGAATGATCGGTCGGATCTCTTCACTATTCCGGCGGGCACGTTGATTCTGTGCGCCGGATTTGAAGTGGTCACCGCGTCCACGAATGGAGTTACCGCGTCCATGGGTTTTGAAACCGATGGCGCTGGTTCTGCTACAACTCTGCTCGGTGAGACGGCTACTAATGCTACGGCAGGGACAAACGTTTGCGGCGCTGCCGCTTTGGCAAACGTGATAAGCTCTGCCGCGAGCACTGTGGTTCTTGAAATCAGTGGCGACCCTGGCGCTGCTGGTGAAGTGCGGGCCTGGGCGATTGTCGCCGATGTGAAAGCGATGTAAATAACCCCGAGGATAAATAGGGGGCGGGTTCATCCCCGCTCCCTATTAGGGGCAGGAGGGTTCTCATGCGGTTTTTTCTTGCTGTCTTGACTTGGGGTTTGATTACGGCTCACTGTGTCGCTTTTCCGACGCATACCAGTACTGGAACTTTTGATATTGCCACGGCTGGACAGGCGCCGTGGAACGCGTTTTCGTGGAAATGGAACAACGAGGACGTGCAGCAGTTCGCGAATTCTTTTACCAGCGCCGCGCTTGATATGGCGGGGGTAACGAATGTTCGCTTTCGTCTTTCGTACCCTGAAGCAGGACCCTCTTATCTTACAATTATCGGCGGGGATATTTCTGTCGCTGCCGCCAGTGTGGGCTACTCTCTCCCAACTCCTCTCCCGACTACTAATGTTCCTCCGCCCCGGAAGTATTACGCGGAGTTTATCGCCCTTTCAGCTGATTCCCAGACCCGGTCCCTTGCAAAAGGCATGGTGGAAATCAGTTGGTCTCTTTTTTCTTATACGAATATAGCAAGCTGGAAACCAGTCGAGGCTCTTTATAATACCACAGGTTCGGTTACCGTCGTTGAAAGCGACCCCATCTACGTTGCGTGGTTACCCACTTACACAGCTTTTGTCGCGGCCCAGGGAAATACTAATGAAGGATTTGAAACCAGACTTATAGCCGAGGAAGAGCTGTCCGCAGCACAGGCAAATACCAACGCTGGCTTTGAAACCAGATTGGGTGCAACAGAAACCGGAATGGTATCGGCAGTAGCATACGATGCGCATATTGTATCGCAAGCAAATACCAACTCGGGTTTTGATGGTCGTATATATTCCCTTGAAACAGGAGGCGTGAGCCTTATTACGTTTTATTCTTCCAACGCAAATCTACAGGCGCAGGTTGATTTAAAACCAAGCATCGTTACTTTCAACTCCTCTAACGCAACCCTGCAAGCGCAAATAACAGATAATGCCACCGGTAAGACAGATTTGGTTACTTTTAATTCTTCTAACGCAACCCTGCAAGCGCAAATAACAGCCAACACGACTGGAAAAGTAGGTCTTGTGACCTACAATGCAGGATGGCCTGCGGTAAGCAATACTGTCCAAAGCCAAGCCGCAAATGGTCAAACTGCGTATGAATGGGGCGATCATTCTTCTGCTGGGTATCTTACCGCCACGCAGGGGATATATTCAACTTTGACTTTTGGGGATAGATCAAAGTTGACTACTAATCTTTCGGATTTATTGCAGGGGACATACACTGGTT
>Ga0265297_10001312_pt1 | contig 59775 bp, 53 predicted proteins | sample Munlanlwell13791_FD_192502 | JGI IMG/M metagenome (GOLD analysis project Ga0265297, IMG submission 192502) | Leachate microbial communities from a municipal landfill in Southern Ontario, Canada - Leachate well 137-91 | ecosystem: Engineered > Solid waste > Landfill > Unclassified | place... | reverse complement strand
TAGTATTCACTTCGTTCATACTTGGTTTGGCTAATATGATTTCGCCAAACCGCTCTACAAGGGAAAACCTATGGTTTTCCCGTTTCGTCGTCGCTCACTTCGTTCGCTGAACCCTTTCCTAAGTTGTAAAAGAACATTTATATCGCGTCCCGCCTATCGATAGACTTAGTCCGCCTGTGGCGAGACTTAGTATTCACTTCACCTTTATATTATACCACTTATTTTTCTTTATTTGCCTTGATTTTCTGCTTTATATGCTCTCTAAAGTTTCCAGAAAACACATGAGTGCCGGAGCCAGTTGAAACAAAAAATAAATCCTGGCTTTGTGCAGGATAGAGCGCGGCATGCAAAGAATTAATGCCAGGGCTGCAAATTGGGCCAGGCGGCAGACCTGTGTGCAAGTAGGTGTTATATGGCGAGTTTATTTTTGTATCCGCAATGCTAAGCTTTTCTTTGTGCTTGCCAAGAGCGTAAAGCACCGTTGCGCACGATTCAAGGCGCATTCCTTTTTTCAACCTATTTTGAAAAACACTGGCTATGTGCGGCCTCTCGTACGCTTGTACCGCTTCGCGCTCTATTATGGATGCAAGTATAACTACCGAGCGTTCGCCTAAGCCAATTTCTTGTGCATGATTACGCATATCAGGCGTAAAGTTTTTATAAAACTCCGCGCGCATGTTGTCGGCAACGCTTTGTATGCTTTGCCCTGGTGAAAAATAATAGGTTTGAGGAAACAGGTAACCTTCAAGGTTATTTTCTTTTACATAGGCATAAAACTCAGCTTGTTTTACCACTCCACTTTCTTCAAGGCGCTTTGCAATTTGCAATGCGTTAAAACCCTCAGGTATAGTTACTTTTATTTTTTTACCGCCGGTTTTTGATGTTAGCTTTTGTGTGATAGTTAAAAAATTTTCAAAACGCGGGGTAAATGTGTAAAGGCCGCTTTGCAATTTTGCATCTGCACCTATTGCTCGCAAAAATAGCAGATACATTTTCCCAGATGGCACAACCTTTGAGCGTTCCAAATGCATTGCCACTTCGCGCGCGCTATCACCTAAGCGCACAACCACGCTTACATTGCCCATTGGAAGTTTTAGCCACAAGGCGGTGCTTAAAACAAGTATTAATAAAATTATAGTTGTTAGCGTTTTTTTAGCCATAAATCTGAAAACTCATCATTGATTTTTTGCGTTTCTTGCGCGCCAAAATTCTCTTGCGGTATTACCGGCTTCACTTCTGTTTTAAGAAAAAGCTTTTTTAAAAATTCATCGGCGCTTTGCACTGCGGACCCTGTTCCTGCCAAGCGTTTTTTTATGCCTTTATCATTTGTAACAACAACTATGTTTGATGGATTATTGCTTTCACCAACTAATTTAACAATGCGGTCATCGGCGCTTTGCCCATCTCTGCTAAAATAAATTTCTATGCCGCAATTTGTAAATTCACTCTCTGGAAACGCCCAATTTGACATATCTTTCGGGCCGTCAAAAACAATGGCTATTTTATTTTTACCGCATGGATTATTTTCAAGCAGGAGTTTTATCAGCCGCTCTCTTTGCATTTCAAGAGTGCCGGCGAAAAACTTACCGGAGTTGTCCGATTTTATTACATTATAGCCGTCTATTATAAAAAGCATCGCCATTTTAACCCCGAATTTTGCAATGGATTCGGAATTCGTCAAAAGATATGGGACATTTTTATCCGCAAAACCTTTGCTAATGGAATTACCATTCGCTACAGTTTTATGGCACCCCCCTCTACAGCTATCCCAGTGGGGGAACGCTTAGGTGTTCCCCCCTATGTCAAAACTGCCTCCATCTCTTTCGCCTCTGTTCTTCCCCTTCGGGGTCCAAAACCACACAAACCCATTGCAAAGTTCGGGTTTAGATCCCACTGCGAACAATTGCCAAATACCAAATAAACCTACAATTAGCCACTTATTTTATGCGCATCCATATAGGCCTGTAAAATTATGCAGGCGGCAAGCTTATCTTTTGCGCCGGTTCTTTTTGCCCTTGAGATATCTGCCTCGTCTATTAACATTCTTTCTACCTGCATTGAACTTAAGCGTTCGTCAAAAAACTCAACGCTGATAGAGAACCTTTCATTTATTTGTTTGCCGTATGCTCTTGAAAGCCGGCACAGCTCACCCTCACTGCCGTCCATATTTAGCGGCAGGCCAAGCACCACCTTTGTTACTTTTTTTTCAGTTATAATTTTTTCTATTGCCGCAAAATCGGTTTCTTTGTTTTTTCGTTTGAGTGTAAATAACGGCTGAGCGGTTATGCCAAGCATATCTGAAAGCGCCATGCCTACCCTCTTTGAGCCAAAATCTATACCAAGAATTCTTTCCACTTTTTCCTCAATTATCCAAATGATTTATTTAGGGGGCACTGAAAAACTCCTGTCCCTTAATCTGTGTAATCAGGGTTTGCTGCTTTGCAAATCCCGGCGTAAAATATCTAACGCGGCATTTGCGGCGCGCTCACGAATGTCTAACCTGTTACCAAAAAAATTATATTTGTACACTTCTTTTTTATTTGGCGTGCATAATGCAATGTAAACAAGGCCAACTGGCTTTTCTTTACTGCCGCCGTCAGGGCCTGCAAGGCCTGTTATGCCAATAGCGTAATCGCACATAGAAAGTTCTCTTGCGCCTTCGGCAAGCTCTATTGCTACCTGTTCCGATACGGCTCCGTAACTTTGAAGCGTTTCTGTATTTACTTTAAGTGTTTTTTGTTTTGCCTCATCTGAGTAAACAACAAAACCCTGCTTAAAATATGCTGAACTTCCCGGTACGCTTGTGATTTTATAGGCAACAAGCCCACCGGTGCACGATTCGGCTAACGCAATAGTTTTATTTTTTTTTACGAGCAGTTCACCAACAACGCTTTGAAGTGTTTGCGTGTCTTGACCGAAAATACTCTCGCCTAAAACCTCAACAAAGCGTTTTTTTAACCTTTGCAGTTCGCTTTCTACAATTTGCGCATTCTCACCCATTACAGTTGCTTTTATATCTACAATCATCTGATGAGCAAGAATTGTAAATTCCGCAATGTAATTAGGAACACTCTGAGGTGTATTTATTATTTCTCTTATTTTATCGTCAACAACCGACTCACCCATACCAAATATACGCAAAACAAATGATTTTTTTGTTTGTTTAGTTTTTGGCCTCAGCTTTGATATTAGTACTTCTTCAAACATTGGCAACAACTCGCGCGGCGGTCCCGGCAAAAGCACAACTTTCACTATTTTTTCTTTTGAGCCGCTGCCTATTTTTGCTTCCAAATACTGGCCAGGCGCGGTGCCAAGATGGTTTGTAAGAATTTGCGCGCCTTCAATTAACTGTGCCTGAGTTTGATTATTTTTTGGTATATCTTTTATGCCCCTGTTTGTAAAGAACGCATTTATTTGTAAAAGTGCCTCTTGGCTAATAATAAGTTTTTTACCAAGCGCCTGCGCAATGGCATCTCTTGTAAGGTCATCAAATGTGGGGCCAAGCCCGCCGGTAAGTAACACCACATCGCTTCTATTGGCGGCACCAATAAACGCCTCTTTTATTTCTGCTATATCATCGCCGACACTAACGCAACGGCTAAGCAAGAGTGCGTTGCGCGACAACAACTCACCAATTAAAGCAACATTAGTGTTTAGTTTTTCGCAAAGGAGTTCGGTTCCTACGCAGATAAGTTCAATGCGCATAATTTATTTTTGCCGGTTTGTTAATTATAAAAACCTATTTTTTTCTCGCCTGGCTGTTGGTTTTGGGCTTTTATTTCGCCAAAGCGGGCTTCGTATTTATCTATGTTGTCTTTTAATGCGGCAACAAGCATTTTGACATGGGCAGGCGATGTAATTATGCGGCTTCTTACTTTTGCTTTTTTGTTCTGTGGCTGGGCAAATATAAAATCTAGGATAAACTCATTTTCTGAATGGCCAATCATTGCCAGGTTTATGTAAGCACCCTGTGCAGTTACATCGTCAATTTCAATGGCAATTTCCTGCTGTTTTTTTAAATCTTCCATTTAAGCTCCTCCTAATATCGCGTCCCGCCTGTAGGCGGACTTAGTATTTCACTTAGCTCATACTTGGTTTGGCTAATATGATTTCGCCAAACCGCTAACAACGGAAAACCTTAGGTTTTCCCGTTTCGTCGTCGCTTGTTCCGCCAACGGGGGACTGCGCTGAACCCTTTCCCCGCCTTTGGCGAGGTCTAGCCTCGGACTGACTAAGTTGTAAGAGAACATTTATCGCGTTTATTATTCATAATTGTATTGTTGTATAGCCAATTATTGTTACAAGATAGGGGTATTGCAATTATATTTTAATGGCTTTTACAAGCTCATTTATATCGGCTTTCATACGCAACGGTTTTGGCGCGCAGGCAATTGCTCTATCGGGGTCTTTTAGCCCATGGCCTGTGAGCACGCAAACAATTTTTGTATGGAGCGGGTTTTTACAGTTTTTCTTAAAATAATTATTTTTTGTGTACTTTATAAGCCCCGCAATTGATGCCGCCGAAGCTGGCTCACAGTAAACACCTTCGCATGCGGCAACAAGTTTATATGCTTCTAAAATTTCATCGTCGGTTACGCTGTCAATTACACCACCCGACTCATCTCTTGCGGCAATAGCACTCTGCCACGAAGCAGGGTTGCCTATCTTTATCGCGGTAGCTATTGTTTGTGGGTCTTCAATAGGCCTGCCAAGTACAATTGGGGCAGAACCGGCCGCTTGAAAACCCATCATCTTCGGCATACCGTAATTTGGAAAAATTGAAGCGTACTCTTTATAACCCTTCCAATAAGCGGTTATATTGCCGGCATTGCCAACCGGCATAAACTGAAAGTCGGGCGCTTTGCCAAGAGCGTCGTAAACTTCAAAAGCTGCTGTTTTTTGGCCTTCTATTCTATAAGGGTTAACCGAATTTACAAGTGTTATAGGGTATTTTTCACTTAACTCTCTTACCATTTTAAGGGCAACATCAAAGTTTCCGTCTATGGCTATAACCATGGCGCCGTGCATAACCGCTTGAGAAAGCTTGCCAAGAGCAATATTTCCATCTGGAATAAGAACGATGCAGCGTATTTGGGCACGCGCCGCATAGGCGGCGGCGGCGGCAGATGTATTGCCTGTAGATGCGCAAATAATTGCCTTAGCACCCTCTTCAACGGCTTTTGTTACTGCCATTGTCATACCGCGGTCTTTAAATGAACCAGTTGGGTTTAGCCCCTCGTATTTAAAAAATATCTTTCCTGCAAAACCAATTTTATTTCCAAGGTTTTGGGCTGGGATAAGCGGAGTATTGCCTTCAAGCAAAGTTATTATTTGTGTTTTGTCGGTAACCGGCAAGAAGCGCCTGTAATGCTCAATTAAACCTTTGTAAGCCATAATTTATATCCTTCATTAAGTTATTTATTAACTGTGATTTTAACTATTTGATAGAGTAAAAGCAATGAAATGCAGAACCGCGAACATAGCGTTTTTTTGAAATTGATAAGCAAACTCTGCGTTTACCTATCTTTGACAATGACATGTAATTGTTATAGAATTTACTGTCAAATGAACAAAAAACTCTTTCTTAAACCTCTTATTATTCCGCTGTTATCTGCAATTGTGGTTATTTTTGCATATAAGATGATATTTTCGCAGCAGGAAAATTCTGTGCCCCCTTTAACTGAGCAAACCCAAAAAGAAACTCCGCCTGCACAAACCCCGAAGTATGTGCGTGGCATTCACCTTACTGCATGGGTTGCAGGCTCAAAAAAACTGCGCGCAAAATTTGAAAAATTAATTGATGAAACCGAGCTAAACTGCACTGTTATTGATATTAAAGAGTACGAAGGTCAAATTTATGTTCCGGGCTACAAACCGGCTGACACGTACAAAGCAACGCTAAACGCCATCCCTGATATAAAAACATATCTGGAACACTTAAAATCAAAAGGTATCTACACCGTTGCAAGAATTGTTGTTTTTAAGGATGATATTGCACCAAGAAAAAATCCAGCTATGGCCGTAAAAACCTCTACCGGCGAACTTTGGAAAGACAGAAAAGGATTAACATGGCTTGACCCATACAACAAAGATGCTTGGGAATATAACATAGGCCTTGCAGAGCATGCGGCAGACCTTGGTTTTGAAGAAGTCCAGTTTGATTACATTCGTTTCCCATCCGATGGGCAAACCAAAGGGTGCCGTTACAGCCAAAAACATTCTTCCTTAACCGCCTCTGTGGCGTTAGTCGATTTTCTTAAACTTGCAAATGAAAGATTGCGCAAGAAAGGAATAAATACATCAATAGATGTTTTTGGTTTGACCACAACCGTCACAAACGGCATGGGCATCGGTCAAAAAATGGTGGAAATGTCGGAACATATTGACTTTGTGTGCCCTATGGTTTACCCATCTCACTACGCAAAAGACGAGTATGGAATTGCAAACCCAAACCTAAACCCTTATAAAACCGTTTACATAAGCATTAAAGGCGCAAAAAAGGGCATGGGTAAAAATTCAATAAAGTTAAGGCCATGGCTGCAAGATTTTTCGCTTGGTGCTCACTATGGACCAAAACAGGTTCGCGCGCAAATTCAAGCGTGTTACGATAACGGTGTTGGCGACTGGCTTTTATGGAACCCCCGGTGCGTTTACACACAAGGTGCCTTAAAAGATAAAGAAGAAGAAAACAAATACGAAAAACTCTCAAGCACCCAGGCCGCCGTAGAGCTATATCCTGCAAGTAAAGAAAGTACTCCTAAGCAAAAAATGATCTCATCTTCTGAAACAGTAAAGACAACCCAAAGTGCCGTTGCTCAAGAGGTTTCATTAAGCACCAAAACAACGGAAACTCAGGAAATAAAAAAATCTACCGGTATTACAACTGTAAAAAAATCAAAATCAACTAAAACAAAAACTTCAAAAAAGAAACCTGCCGCAAAAACAAAAAAATCCTCAAAGTAAACCAATCCATTTCCAATAAATTTAAAAACTGTTATTGTAAATAGAAAAAGCACCTTTATGTAATTAAATGTAAAGGTGCTTTTTTATGACTGCTTCTTATGGTTTTTGAATATATTACCTAACACTCCAATATTTGTGCATCTGCTCTACAATGCGCACATTTATAAGTTTGTTGCTTGCCAAGTTATAAAAATCCCATAACTTTTTAAGGTTAATTTTTTTATTTTTTGGTAATGTTGCCGGTTGTAAAACCACCGGAATATTTTTTGATACAGAGCCAACAAGCGACACCGCTTTTGAAAACTCCATTACTGTCGTTTTATTTTCAAGCACTATTTTTACAAATACTTTTTTGACTGAACTTTTAAGAAATGCTTTATGAACTTGCCACAACTCTTTACCGCAAGCAGAAGGGAGTTTAATATCCATTGCCACAACATCTATATATTTTTTTATTTTTTCAAACTCTTGAGGCATTGTGCCATTTGTTTCTAAGTAAATTTTAAGGCCTGATTTTTTTAGCATTGGCGCAAGCACAGCAATAAAATCTGCATGCAACATGGGCTCGCCACCTGTAAAAGAAACCACTTCCGGATTTAATTTACTTTTTTTTAGAGCTATTATTTTTTCAAGTGTTTGTGTAACAGAGTATTTCTTTCCAGCATTTGCCTGCCTGGTTTTTTGCGTATCACAGTAAAAACACTCCAAATTACAACCCGAAAAACGTACAAAAATTTGCGGCTGGGCTAAATAAACGCCCTCGCCTTGAAAAGAACAAAAAATCTCGTAAATATTGGCAAAACTTGCTGTCATTATTGGTTCCCAACAGGGTCAATTGCACCGGCATTGCTAAAACCAGCCGCACGAAAACGGCAAGAGTCGCACACACCGCAAGGTTTTGCTTCGCCTTTATAACACGACCAGGTTTTTTCAAAAGGCACACCAAGTTTTTGCCCAAGTTTTATTATTTGGGTTTTATTCAAATTTATTAAAGGCACTTCTATTTTAATGCCGGCACCGATTTCTTTTAAAACACAATTAAGCGCCTTGTAATATTTTGGCCTGCAGTCGGGGTAACCAGAATAATCTACAGCGTTTGCTCCAATAAATATTTTCTGTGCGCCAATACTTTCGGCAAGTGATTGCGCGAAAGAAATAAAAATTGTATTTCTGCCGGGCACATAGGTTGAGGGCAATTGCCTAAATTGTGTGGGTGCGCCAGATTGTTTTTTAAAATTATTTTTTACAGGAATTTTTTGCTCTTTGTTTATAAGTGAGCTTTTTGTCCAGGGAAGCGATATATTTACTATTTGCAATTTTAGTCCGGCACTTTTCGCAAGCTGTTTAGCTGACTTGACTTCTTTTTTATGCCTTTGCGCATAATCAAAAAAAAGACAGCTGCACTCATATCCTTTTTTTATGGCGTAATAAAGCACAGTTGAAGAATCTAACCCGCCGGAAAGTAAAACCACCGCTTTTTTATTTTTATTCACTTTAATCACCATAAACACAAGCGCAAGATGCTTCACTTTCCCAAACACAAACCTTTCGCGCCAAAACCCCGCCTGGCAATTGGGCTTTTATTCCGTTTAAAATATACTCAGCTATGTTTTCTGCTGTAGGGTTTGTTTTATCAAACGGCTTCGTTTCGTTTAAAAATGAATGGTCTAAATTTGAAAACGCTCCCTCTAACATTTTTTTAAGTTCTGAAAAATCCATAACCATTCCAATACTATTAAGTTTCTGGGCGCCCACCACAACCAAAACTCGCCAGTTATGACCGTGCAACCTTTCACACTTGCCTTTATACTCACGCAAAGCGTGCGCGGCTGAAAAGTACTTTTCTACAGATATTTCATATTTCATTTTTACCCTCACATACAAAAAATCAGTCAAAGTTTATTTTTACAACCGGCTGAATTTTCCTGCCTAAAAATTTCTCGCCCACGCTTTTAAACTTCTCAGGGGCATCGCTTACAAAAAACTTGTAAGACCCGCGTTTTTTTGAGCTAAGCATATTTTTTTCTTTTAAAACATCTCTTGCACAAAGGGCGGTGGCACTTGCAGAATCAATTAACCTGACATTTTTACCGGCAACCACACCTATAACCTTTTTTAAAAGCGGATAATGGGTGCACCCTAATACCAGTACATCTATTTTTTTTGCTTTAAGCGGCGCAATGTACTCTTTTGCAATTTCATAAGTAACCGGCTTTGTAAGCCAGCCCTCTTCTACAAGAGGCACAAAAAGCGGGCACGCGTTTGAAAAAACATTTACTCGCGGATTTAGTTTTTTTATGGCCTTAATGTAAGATCTACTTTGAACAGTGCCATGCGTTCCTATAACGCCAACTCTTAAATTTTTTGTGCCTTTGAGTGCCGCCATCGCGCCAGGCACAATAACACCAAGCACAGGAACCGGAAGTTTTTGAAGTTTCTCCAAAGCAAAGGCCGAGGCAGTATTACAAGCAACTATTATAAGTTTTACATTATTATTTAACAGGAACTTACATATTTCTTGAGCGAATCGGCTAACCGCTTCTTTTGACTTTGAACCGTAAGGCACGCGTGCGGTATCGCCAAAATAAATTATGTCTTCCCCGGGTAAAAGTTTTGCCACCTCGGCCATAACTGTAAGGCCGCCAACGCCTGAGTCAAAAATTCCAATAGGTTTCAAGTTCATGTTTTCCCCATGCTTTCTCTTCTTGCAAAATATTTTTTAACTGCATCATAAATTGAATCGGCAGTCTTTTGCCGAAAATTTTCTGAGTTAAGCTTTGCCTCTTCACCCGGATTAGAAATAAATGCTGTTTCAACAAGCACCGATGGCATTTGCGTGCCGCGCAAAACATAAAAGCCCGCCTGCATAACACCGCGATTTTTTTGACTTGTTCTCTTTACAACCTCACCTGAAACAAAACAACAAAGCTCAGATGCCTCATTTATAAATTCGTTTATAACCATAGATGCAAGAATGTTTTCCAAACGGCTTTTTTCCTGCGACGATTTAGCTTCAAGCTTAATAACAGAGTTTTCTAAAATTTCAGTGGCGGCAGCCTCGGGGCTTGAAGCATTTTCCGAAAGAAAATATATTTCAAAACCAGTCAAATCTCTATCTAACGAAGCGTTGCAATGCACCGAAACAAATAAATCAGCTTTTTTATGGTTTGCAAAAGACGCTCTATCATACAAAGGAATAAAGGTGTCATCTTCGCGGGTTAAATATACATCAAAAGCACCATCTTCTTCAAATAATGCTTTAAGTTCTTGCACTATTTTTAAGTTTATATCTTTTTCGTTAGTGCCGTTTTTACCAACTGCGCCGGGGTCGTGCCCGCCGTGGCCTGCATCAAGCACAAGCACCTTTCTTCTACCCCTAATCGACGGCTCCCTATTTCCAACAATTGCAACCGGCTCCGTAACAACCGCGGCCTTTAATGACTTAAATTTTTCCACTTCCTGTGGCGCTTGCAACCTATTTTTTACAGAAACTTTGCGCTCTTTTGCCAAAGCAGGTTTTTGTGCCGCACTTTTTATAATTTGTGTATTTTGATTGGCTGTGTCGGTAGATGCAATTTCCTCTTGCACCATACTAGAAACAAATTCGGTATTAATTGTTTGCGTTGAACCTTCTATAACGCACTCGCCTTTAAAAGAATCTGGCAACGGGCCTGCCTTATCTGTTCTTACAACACTAACTACAACGCGCAATGGCTTTGAAAGCACATTTACTTCGACATTGCCGGCACCCTCTTCTAAACGCACAATCACCTTTGCCATACGGCCAGTATTTTTTAGCGCAACTTCTTTTATAACACCATCATCAATGCCAACGGTTTCTTCAAAAACCCTGCCACGCAAAAACTGCAACTCAAGCTGGTTTTTGCTTTGTTCAACAGCATAATCTAAGTTTTCAAGCACCGCAAAAGTAAGAACGGTTTCATCATATTTAGAGTAAAACCTTGGAGCGTAAACATTTACTATTTTTTCTACCGTAAGTACACCGTTTTCTTTGTTAAACTCAGATTTACTACCGCTAAAATCGGAAAATTTTTCCGCGCTAAGCAAACTTGTAGGCACATATAACTTGCCCGAAACATACTTTGACGGCAATTTCATTCCAAAAGGTTTGCCATTTAACGAGGCACGCGAACTCTTTACAAAAATATCAAGCCGCTGGTTGTTCATAGAAAGCGAAACCTTGCCACTTGCGGCCTTCCAGCTTGGCACTGCTTTGTAAACATTTGCAACATCTTGCGCCAAAAAATAATCTCCAGCCGAAAACTTGTAAAGCCAAATTGCATCTTTTGACTCACCATCAACAACAGGTATAATGCTCTCTTTTTCAACGGCAAACGCCGCAGATGCAAATAAAGTAAATAAAACTATCAATAAAAATAAGTGTTTTTTGATCATTATTATGTTTTTATGTGTTAATGATACCATAAAACTAAGGCGATGACAAAAAGAATTAATGATATAAGCTGTCGGTTTTATGATGTAAAATTACAGGAAGGAAATAACTATTTTCTGCGATATATTAAAAATATGCATAATCTCTTTTGTTGGAAATGTAAACATGATAGCCATTTTTTGAAAGGCTAAATAATTTCTGTTGCTTTTGCATAAAGCATTGGCAGGCAATCCTGCTTCATGCGGAATTTTGTGCCGTGGTTGTGCCCAGTACGAGCATCAAAATCTACAAGAACTTTTCCTTCTTCCAACGCTTTTATAAACCCATCAAAACTGAACTTCTGCAACATCATTACTTTTATGTAGTGATAATATTCTTTGCCTCGTTCAATTTTTACTTCTGCTTGAACATAAAAAGCATTAAGCAACTTCGTTCCTGCTTTGTGCTCCAAATCATCAAAACCCCAATAGGGTTGTGGGTTAAGCTCACCAAGTCCAACACATTTTTTAATAGATCTAAGCCAATCTTTATGACGCATATCTACACTTTTCGAATCAAATGAAATTAAAACTTTTCTTTCATCTCTATCAATGACAACTTTAAAACCTCTATCGCTTCGCGAATTACCATGAATTGTTTGTCTAAAACTCATTTCCCCTTTCTGGTACTTATTGCCAGCTTCACCGTGAGGCCACCCATAAAAAGGCGCCAACACTTGTGGCACAAAACGTATAGCTCGTGGAGATGGCTCAATATGGAATAATGTAGTTAAAGATGATGTATTTACACGCTGTGTTTTAAGTTCCCATTCTGCGGCATTAGGTATTGGCAAGTTGTTTTCTTTAATGCCAAGAAGATCCTCTAGAGTGTTGCCAATACCTCCATGATTTCCTTTCCGAGCATTTTGAATCCAGCCCATACCTGAAATTTCTTTCAATCTGGTTATCAATTCTTGTTTAGTATAAGTTTTAGGTTTCTTTATTGCCATATTATTACCAAAGTTTAGTTTGGGCTTGATGTTTTTTAACCCTTTCAATTGCCATTTCGCAATATTCAGGTGAAATATCAATACCAATATAGTTTCGTTTAAAATTTATTGCCGATATTGCTGTTGTGCCTGAACCCATAAATGGGTCAAGTATAACCTTTGCATCAGTGGATGAAACAATTCTGTCTATCAAATTTACAGGGAATGCAGCTGGATGGTCATTGTTCATTTCTTGCGTAAATTCCCAAACATCACCATAGGCATTCGCTTTTTGTACAAGCTTAAATTTTGGTTTTGCAATTAAATAAATCACTTCATATGTTGGCAGAAAATAACCTGCATTAAAATTTAGACCACCCTTTCGTTTCCAAATAATAATTTGACGCACAGGGAAACCACTAACAATATCATGGCGGTCTTGTAATAAACCACCCTGCACGCGCCATTTGTGATTATAAAAGATTGCTCCCGTTTCCGATATTAATCTCATCATCTCATTCAAACAATCTTTCTGCCATTTTACATATTCTTCGTGAGGCATGCAGTCGGCATGGTGTGTGTAGCCATTTTGCAATGCGGCATTCGCCCATTTTCCACCGCGACCACATTTCATACCGTTGCCTGTTGAATTTTTAAGATTATATGGTGGAGATGTAATTATTAAATCAACCGATTCATCTGGCATCTGCTTCATAATCTTAACAGTATCACCGCATATTATTTTGTCTAGAAATTTATCTCTGAGACATTCTTTTTCTTTCAGAACTTTCTTTGAATTCATCAGATAGTGACTAGTATTTTCGTTAGTATCTTTATTGTTTCTGTTAAAAAGACTTGTATGCATGATTAATTAATTCCCCAAAACATCAATATTTTGTAAATTCTATTTGTTTTAGTATCCCATTTAGTAGTGCTTAAAGTCAAAATGCAAAACTAAAACAATTCCAAATTTGGTGGAGGCGGCCGGAATTGAACCGGCGTCCGCAAGTGTGTCAGTCAGGTTCCTACAGGTTTAGCCAGCGTTTTGTCTCGCCTATGCGCTATCTGCCGGCGGAAACGCACATAAGCCAGCCCCGTTGTTTTCTCGCCCGCGCGGCACGCGACAACACCTAACGGGCAATCCTGCTCTTGTCGTTTTATCCCCTTAGCAGGAGTTAGAGGTAAAACGTAGCCGCGTTAAGCAGCTAATGCCATGTTGTAATTAGCATTTATGTTTTGGTCGAATTATTACCGAGCCTCCGACCAACTCGGACCTGCCACCTGTGCGTATCCACCCACGTCGATGCCTGATCGCCCCCAAATTCTATTTTAAAAACTATTATATTGAAATTTTCGCAAACTATTTTTATAGTTATTTTCTTTTTGACTTAAAAAAATCTTGCATTAGTTGCGCACACTCTTTTGCTAAAACTCCGCCTGTAACTTTTATGCGATGATTTAGCTTTTTATTTGCCGCAACATTCATTAGTGTGCCGCAAGCACCCGCTTTAACATCAGATGCACCATAAACTATTTGCGAAACCCTTGCCCACACACAGGCACCAGCACACATTGGGCACGGCTCAATGGTTGCATACAAAACCGCATCATTTAACCGGTAATTTTTTAGCTTTGCTCCAGCTTTTTTTAAAGCAATTATTTCGGCATGAGCAGTTGGGTCGTGTTTTGTAATTGGGCTGTTTTTGCCTTTTGCAATTACCTTGCCATTTAGCACAACAACTGCGCCAATTGGCACTTCACCCTGTGTAAAGGCCTTTTTTGCCTGATCAAGGGCAATATGCATAAAATATTCGTGATTTTTTGGCGCGGCGGGAAGTTTGTTTGTCACTTTCCCTCAGAGAAGAAAACCGCGCCCAAGAGGATTTGAACCTCTAGCCTTCTGATTCGTAGTCAGACGCTCTATCCAGTTGAGCTATGGGCGCAAATTTTTATTTTCGTTGTTACAATTTTGTTGATTTTATGGCATTTTGACAGATAAGTCAAATTAACTCGCCGATAATGCCTTAAGCACAACATCAAAGCAACTCGCACCTTTTATAACACAGATAAGATAAATAAGTTACATATCGCAACTTGCAAACTTTATCGGCTTGCACCTGTTAAAGCGCACTCAAAAAGTATATAATACAGCCACTATGGAAGAAGTAATTCTTAAAGGCGATGTTTTAAACGATGGTATTGCTTACGGCAAGGTTTGCCTTTTTCAGGAAGACCTTATTGAAGCATCGCCTAAGTATAAAATTTCGCAATTAGCCATTATTAAAGAAAAAGCACGGCTGAAAAGTGCTATGGAAGAAACCAAACGCGAGCTAAAGGAATCGTACGAGCGGGTTTCTAAATTTATTAGCAAAGCTGAAGCCGAGGTTTTTAACGCGCATATTCTTATGGTTGAAGACCCGTCTTTTCTTGAAAAAATAAGCGGCTACATTGAGCATGAACTTATTAACGCCGAGTTTGCCGTACAAAAAACACTTTATAACTACGAACAAAGATTTCAAAGTATTGCCAACGATTACATAAAAGAACGCGCACAGGATATTCGCGAAATTGGTAAAAAAATAATTAGAAATATGGGTATGAAACATGAGCAGTTTATGTGCTCTAACTGCCACGCAAAGTCCTCAATTATTGCAGCTAAGCTGCTTTCCCCTTCGTTAATTGCCGGGCTTTACAATAAAAATGTCTCAGGCATTATTGCCCAAGAGGGTTCGCAAACTTCACACGGTGCAATTCTTGCAAAATCTATGGGTATTGCCTGCCTTATAAATGTACCAAATGTTTTGGATTACCTTGGCTGCGGCAAAACTGTTTTAATTGACGCGGAAAAAGGCGAGCTTTACATAAACCCATCGGATGCAACTTTGGAGCGCTTTAGCAAAACACTTGGCAAAAAACAAAAAGAAAAATACAACAGCGGCTACCTACTTACAAAAGATAATGTTAAGGTGAACTTATTTGCCAATGCCGGCTCGATTGCCGATGTAAAACACGCAAAAGAACATAGCATAAGGTCGGTTGGGCTTTTTAGAACAGAGTTTTTGTTTTTGGGAAGAAAAATCGAGCCAAGTGTACCGGAACAAGTGGAGATATATAAAAAAGTTATGGATGAGGTGGAGGGCACTGTTACTTTTCGCCTATTAGATATTGGCGGAGATAAGTTTATTGATTTTATATCGCTGCCCACACAAGAAAACCCGGGACTTGGTTTGCGTGGTTCAAGAATTTACCAGCTTTACCCAAACATTATTTCTAACCAAATTGAAGCGTTGCTTTTGGCGAAAGGCGCGCGGCCTATGAATATTCTTGTGCCTATGGTGTCTACAGTAACTGAGTTTTTAAACACAAAAAAACTTATTTTAAGAAAGCTTAACCAGCTTAATACACGAAATGCAATTGCTGGAGAAAACCTAAAAATTGGCTGTATGGTTGAGGTGCCCTCCGCTGTTTACCTTGCGCAATATCTTGCGCAAGAGGCCGATTTTTTAAGTATTGGTACAAACGATTTAATTCAGTATATAATGGGCGTAGATAGGGCAAATGCCCACCTTGGCGATCTGTTAAACCCGCTACAGCCGGCAATTATACGCGTGCTTGATGCCATTATTAAACAGGCAGGGCCGATCAGTAAAGAAATAACTGTTTGCGGCGAGGTTGCAAGCGACCCAAAAATGGTTAAGGTTTTATTTGGCCTTGGATACAGAAACTTAAGTATTAACTTGCACAGGATAGAAAAAATTGGCGATGCCCTCTTGGAAAACACCAGCGATGAGATGGTTGAACTTGCGCAAAACCTGCTTCAGGCGCGCGCAATGAAAGTTGAGCATTGATTTAACCTAAATATACCTGCCAAAACTACAAAACACTTCTGCTTACAAAATAATTTTTATAACTTATAATTATATCCTGTTTTATCCCAAACGCTTTTTTCTTCCATGCATAAATATGTATAAGTTTTTGGCAGGTACCAAGCGCACCAACTGCCAAAATTTTTATAAATATCTTCTCTAACACTTTGACTGTACCGCAGTTTGCCGTCATAGCCCAGCAAAAGCTCTTCATTTAAAATTTTATTTTGCGGAAACCTGTTTTCTATTGCTTTTTTTAATTGCGGCGTCATACGCAATGTACCCACGCTTAACCAAATCACGCTTTCTACCGGCACTGTTGCGACTATCTGCTCTATTACTTCTTTGTATTCGGTTTGCCAATTCGGGTATTTAATTACCGGGTCAAAGTGAAACCCAATGCTGTAGCCGGCTTTTGCGCACGCTTTTGCCGCTTCAAGCCGCTGTTGTAACGATGCCGTATAAAACTCATTTTCATCTATAAGTTTTTGTGGGTTAAGCGACCAGGAAACTACAACATTTTTAGACGGCCTACACTCTAAAAGATTAACGATGTTCGCACTTTTTGTTTTAAATTCAAAGTAAATGCCTGGTGTTTTGTAAAAAAACTCTGTTATAACTTTTGAAAAACCGCTTATGTGGTCAAAAATAAGCGAGTCGGTAAACTGGCCGCTGCCCACCCTTCTTTTGCCAAAAATACCACCTATGAATGCGGTTTTGGAAATTTCTGGCAGGTGGTCTTGCAGGTTTAGCGGCAAAATTATGCCCGGGAAGTTTTGGTACTCCTGTAAAAAACAATACGAACATTCAAACGCACAGCCAAAGCCGATATTTAAAATTTCATACCCACAACAAAGCGCGTCTTTCGTGCAGGGGCAGGGCTTAAAAAAATCGTACTTTTCAGTTACAAGGAATAAACTTTTTGCTCTTTGATTGTATTTTTCAAACGAGTGATTGCAGTTTTTTGCAAACTCTTTAAGAGAGTTTATTTCTTCTATGGTTGCATTGGGGTAAGCATGGCGGGCATTTGCTAATTGTATGCTTTCTTGCAGGCCCTTTTCGTAATATATTTTTTCTGGCACTGGAACACTGGGGCAAATTTTTACCTCTGCACTCTCTGAAATATCAAGCTTTGGCAGATAAAACTGCTTTGTTTTAACCACACCGTAGTGTTGCGGATACCTTAATTTTAAAAGCTCACTTTTTACACCTTCAAACTTTTGCGCACGAATCTGCAAAAGCACTTGGCTTGGCAAAATACCATCTCGTTTTGCTATTTCATAAACCAGACGGGACACTTCACGGTTTTTATTTATACCGAATTTTTGGAATTTTTTGCTTACAAGCTCAGCAATATGGTTAGGGTTAAGCATTTTTTATAAATGAAACTAAGGCGTTGGAGAGTTTTTTGCAGGAGTTTGATAATTTTTCTTTTTCGCTTTGCGATAACTCGTACATAAGTTGTGCTTCAATTGGATCGGCAACATAAAATAACGCAGTGGCACTAATGCCTACTTTTTGCGCCGCAGAAAAAACTATTGATGCTTCCATATCTACACAAGATATTTCGCTTTTTTTTATGCCCTCTACATACTCCTTTTCAAGCACGAGCGATAAAACGCTTATGCAAGTTGCAGTTTTAGCAAATATCATTTCATTTTTCAGCTTTTCAGTCATCACTCGGTCTGCAAAAAAACTTTTCTCTGCAGGCTCGCCATTAAGCATTTGTAAAAAACTATCAGCGCTGTATGCACGCTCTACTATTTGAATTGTACCAACTTCTTGCCCTTTGGCACTCGCGCAACTGCCAAAAAGAAAAATGTTTTTGCACTTTGTTTGCCCTAAAAGCAAAACAATATCGCCAACGAGCAGATTATATTTTGTTGAAATTACAGTGGCAAAACCGCAATCTATACTTTTGGCAAATTTGCCTTTTTGCACTTTGGCGCTGGAGGCATTATCGGTAAAAAGGCCGGCATCAGGCGATGGGCAAATGATACAATTTTTATTAATCGCACTTGGCAACACTCCAAAATATTTCTCAAATAGTGTCATTTTAGTTGTGATTTAAAAGTAATGTGACTATGTAAATTAAATAGAAAACACCGCCAAATAAAAGCACGAATGGCGATATTTTTTTGGTACTTCGTAAAGTAATATACACAAGAACTCCGGACGCTATTGCTATTATTGCAGACAAAAGCGCAAGGCCGCTTATGTGCCACGGCGTAAACAAAAGCCCTACCGAAACAGGAAATGTTGATTGAAAAACCATTGCGCCAGTAATGTTGCCAAAGGCAAGAGGGTCCTTGCCTTTAAGCGTCCATGTGAAACTGTTAAACTTCTCGGGCAGTTCGGTTGCTATTGGCGCAAGAATAAGCGCAAAAAGCAGTGGACTCATGCCAAAATATATTGACACTTGTTCAAGCTTTCCAACAAATATGTGCGCACCAAAAACCAAAAATGCCAAGGCAAATGCTATCTGAGAGAGTACAAGAGACAAACTGCAACACGGTTGTTTGTTTGCGCTAAATTTTGACAAAAATTTTGAAAAGTATATTTCTTCGCAATGTTCTACCTGCGCGCCTTCACCTTTAATGGTACAATAAAGGTAGTATCCGTAACCTAAAACCAAAAGCCCAGCCAAGATGGGCTTTATTGCGGCTCCGAAAATTAAAGGAACAAATACTCCAGCACTGTACATTGGTATAAAAAATGAAAGATCCCTTGATGCAGAGTGTACCTCAACATTAAACTCAAATTTACGCCTTTTGCGCAAAACCCCTATAATTATTGCAACACCAACAACCGCGAAAGCAATTGTAGCAAGCATAAATGGAGCGCCCAATATGGCGCCTATGCCTATTTCTGAACCGGCACTGCCAGCCTTTGAACCAAAAAATATAAGTGCGACTACAGGCAATATAGTTTCTGGCATTGCGGTGCCCACAGCGGCAAGTATGCTGCCAACCACCGCCTGTTTTAATGCAAACTTTTCGCCAAGTGCTTCAACACCATTTGTGAAAAGTTCTGCTGCCATTAAAATTAGTAAAAGTCCTAAAAGCAAAAAAATACTTGAAATAAGCATAAAACACTCCTTGATATTATTGCTGAACGCAATTATATATTATTGATTGATTATTGACAATGAAGGTATTTTTACTTATACTTTTATCTCTAAACTCTTTTAGGTTTAATACGGAGTAACTGCATGAGTTGTGCTATTTTTTACTTTTCTTCTACTGGAAATTCGCTTAGCGTAGCCAAGAAACTTGCCTCTTCGCTTGGCGGTGCTGAGCTTATTGCTATAAAAAATGCCGTTTTAAACAATCAAATCAACCTTGATGGATACGATAAAGTTGGCATTGTGTTTCCTGTTTACGCATGGGGCCCTCCGAATATAGTGGCAAAGTTTGCATCAAAGTTAAAAAATGGCGAAGGTAAATACATTTTTGCCGTTGTTACGTATGGTGGCATGCCTTGCGCAACGCTTAGTATTTTTGACAAGATGCTTAAAAAAATAGGTTTAAAGCTTGCTTGCGGTTTTGGCATTGCTATGCCAGGTAACTACATACCATTATATGGCGCAATATCACAAAGTAAGCAGGAAAAAATGTTTGCAGAGGCCGATAAGAAAATAGAAAAAATTGCAACTTATATAAAATCTGGTAAGAAAGGTTTTATTCAAAAAGGTTCTGCTCTCACAAATTGGCTTTTTTCCGGGATAATATATAAAGGCGGCATTAAAGCTTTTGCCAAATCGGACAGTAAGTTTTGGGTTGACCAAAACTGTACAAAATGCGGTATCTGCGCAAAAGTATGTCCTGTAAAGAACATTATACTTGTTGACGGCAAACCAACATGGCAAGGCAATTGCCAGGCGTGTATGGCGTGTTTGCAATGGTGCCCAACAAAATCAATTCAGCAAGGTAAAAATACCGCCAAAAGAAAAAGATACCACCACCCGCAAGCAAAACTTGAGGATTTTTATGTCTAAGTGCAACGAAGGCCGCTATGGCAGAGTGTTTATAGGCCGGCTTGAATTTGGTGACGACTTGCTTGAAAAACTAACTGAGCTTTGCCGCAGCAATGAAGTTAAAGCCGGAACCATTAACGCAATTGGGGCCGTGCAAAATGCCAAGCTGGGATATTATAGCCAAAGCGAAAAAAAATATACCGGCTGCGTTGAAATTGATAAAAAACTTGAAATTGCGTCTTGCACCGGAAACATATCGCTAAACGATAAAAATGAGATATTTGCCCACCTGCACATTGTTCTTGCCGATTATAACGCTCAAGCATTTGGCGGACATCTTATGCCAGGCACAAAAGTTTTTGCAACAGAATACTACATTGAAGAAATTATAAATGTTGAACTTAAACGCTCAAAAGATGAAGTAACCGGCCTGCCGCTTTGGAAAAATAAATAATTAGAAAATTTATATCATCCGCATGCGCCCTTGCTTTACTTATTGCAAGCGCGCTTTGGCGACTTTACTTCCTTATGACTCTCAAACAAAAAAACGGAGGGTTTGATGAAAAGCTATAGAAAAGAAGTTTGGATAAAAACGAGTGAGCAAATGGAATTTTTAAACATAACTCCTGAAGTTGAAAATGCCATTGAGCAAAGCGGCATTAAAGAGGGCTTGTGCCTTGTAAACTCTATGCACATAACCTCAAGCGTTTTTATAAATGATAATGAACGCGGACTGCACAAAGATTTTAAAAATTGGCTTGAGGAGCTTGCACCGCAAGGCCCCTTATCAAAATATTCACACAACCTGACAGGCGAAGATAATGCCCATGCGCACCTTAAACGGCAAGTGATGGGTAGAGAGGTTGTTGTAGCAATTACCAAAGGTATGCTGGATTTTGGCCCATGGGAACAGATATTTTATGGAGAGTTTGACGGCAAACGCAACAAAAGAGTGCTTATAAAAATTATTGGAGAGTAATCCTTTAAGCTTCACCAAAAACTATATTGCAAAATAATAATTTCTACTTTTGGCAAGAAGTAAACAAAGTTATAAAATTGCACACTTACCACTGACAAAAAAACAAGAAAATTGCTATAATTGACAGCCAATGCAATGAGGAAGGATGGCCGAGCGGTTGATGGCGCTGGTCTTGAAAACCAGTGTAGGGTTATACTCTACCGGGGGTTCAAATCCCTCTCCTTCCGCCATTTTTACAAACAAAAATGGTAAAGTTACAGAACCCTACCTAAACAAAACCTCAACCTCAATTGCCCCTCGCAGCGAATTAACCAAAAAAACTTTATCCGCGCTAAGCAACTCATCTTTTGTAATAATTTTTTCAAAAACCCTGCCCGAAATTACGCCACTATTTTGTAAAAAATATTTTTTAGGTATTATTTTTTCACCAAGTAAACTCTGCCTATAAATTCCACCTAGCAGACCACAAGATATTGGCGGTGTAAAATACTTGTTACCTTTTTGAATTACAACATTTGTAATGGCACCTTCGGTTATTTGCCCTTTTTCGTTTTCAAAAATAACATCAAAAAAACCTTTTTTTCGCGCGCGCTCATGCTCAAGGTTGTAAATTTTGCGTTGAGTTGTTTTATGATAAAGAAATACATCTGTTGAAATAACTTTTATTTTAGAAAGCGCTGCTTTCTCTAACTGTGAAGTTTGTGGTTTTATACCGTCTGCGTTAATACAAAATTCACCGTTTTTAAAAAGCTCAAGGCGAACCTTAAACCTGCCTGTTTTGTTTTTAGCACGCACTTTTTCAAGCTCAGCTTTTGTTTTTTGCAAATTAAACACAAAACCAAAATACCGGGCAGAACCCGCCATTCGGCTTAAATGCTCTAAAAGCCATAAATATTTATCGTTATAGAGCAGTATGGTTTCAATAAGCTGAAACTTTAGCTGATTTTGCGTCAAAAATTTTGATTTAAGCAAACACTCCTCATACTCCAAAGAGGCATTTGAGCTGTATGTTATACCGCTTCCAATACCCATAACTCCTGTTTTGTTTTTTTTATCTAACACTAGCGTTCTAATTGCAACATTAAACTCGGCTTTGCCATTTGGCGCGAAGTAGCCAATAGCGCCTGTGTAAACACCTCGTGGTGTTTTTTCAAGTTTATCTATTACCTGAATTGTGGCAAGCTTTGGCGCGCCCGTAACGGAACCTGAAGGGAAAAGGGCTCCAAAAATTTCTACAAGGTTACACTTTTCTTTAAGGTAACCTTCAACGCTTGAAGTCATTTGAAAAAGCGTTTCGTACTTTTCCACCTTAAAAAGTTCTGTTGTTTTTACGCTTTGCCTGCGACAAATTTTTGTAAGGTCATTTCTAACCATATCTACAATCATTATGTTTTCTGCCCTATTTTTTGGGCATTTTTCTAAAACGCTTGCGGCAAGCATATCGCTTGCGCTGTTTATACCGCGCTCTGCGGTGCCTTTCATAGGGCGCATGGTAATTTTATTTCTGTTTTTTTCAAAGAAAAGCTCGGGAGATAGGGAAAGTATAGAAAAATCTGAAGTATGTATGAGCGCACCGTAGTCAACGCTCTGCCTTCGCGCAAGGTTGTTATAAAGTTCAAGCGGTTCCGCGGAGTATTCAAACCGGCACATAAAAGTAAAGTTAACCTGGTAAGTTTTGCCAAGCGCAATTAACTTTTTAATTTGGCCTATTTTTTTTATGTATTGCTCACGCGTTGTGTCAAAGCTTATTTTATTTACACCAATATTCTTACTGTTATCATTTTCGCTTTTTATTTTGTCAGTTGACAACTTTGTTGAAACCTTTTTATACACACCAAACCAAAGCAGCGGCATTTTTGAAGTATTTATTTTTGATGGCACTATGCCGTTAAGAAATACTCCTGCCTCATAACTTATGAAACCTGCCACCCAAAAACCGGCTTTTATTTTTTCTTCAATTTTTAATAAGCAGATTTCTATATCATTGGCTTTGTGGCAAGCTATTACTTCAAGCGGATATGAAAATACATATTGCTTTAGCGCGCTTGAGCCAAAAACACGCTTTTGGAAAAGTATTGAGTTTTTTTTGAGGTTCATTTTTGTTTGTAGGTTGTTTTGGCGTTATCTGCGGCAAAGCTCTCGGTAATTGCAATAGCCGCATATTTTTAAGTTTTCTGTTTGCGTGAACTCTTTTTTTTCAAGAGGTATGTTTGAGGCGGGGTCTAAGCAGTACGAGTGCAGTTGCTTTATTTCTTTTTCTACCCTTTGCGCAAAATCTGAAATGTCATTTTGCGTGAATGTAAAACTGAGTTCTTGGTAATTTGGAATTAAGTAAGCAACAAACGGGAGTATTTTATCTGCGGTGGTATCAAAATGGTACGATGCCCATGTGGTGTAACCGAGCATTTGTTTTTTGTGTTTTATTTCATCTTTTTTGCCGGTTTTCCAGTCAAGTATGTAATATTTATCTTGTATTGGAAAAAGAAAATCTACCTTACAATATGCCTTTATGCCATTTATTCTTGTTTCGCCATATCCAGCAGGCTCTATTACCCAGCCATCCTTATTCGCGATTGCATTTTTACTAATCCACTCAAAACGAGGGCTATTTAGCGCGTTCATCAACGCTGGTTCAACTATTACAAGCACATCTTGCGGCAATACTGAAGGTTTTGTATGGTAATAAACTTCCGAAAATATTTTTTTTGCGCAGTAGTCGTTTGCGCATTTGCGGGCATATTTAATAAACCTTGCCCTGTTTATGGGTTTTTCGCTTTTTAATAACCGCTCAAGCAATGCTTTAATTACATCGTGCGTAATGTTGCCTGCTTCAAGCGCAAGAGAGGTAAGCTTTTTTAAATGGTCAATTTTTTCTTTACCAAACTCATTATCAAAAGAACCGTAATAATCGTAGTAGTACTGTCGTTTGCAGGCAGTAAATTTATCAAAGCGCGAAACCGACCACCCTAGCTGTTGTGTGTAGGCGAATTTTTTTATTGTCATGGCTGCGTTAGTTGTTGCTCGGGTTCCACGGCAGGGCCAGTTTGCGACTCAGGTCCCTGTGAATCAAGTTGTGCTTTTAAAAAATCATCGCTTTGCATAAGTTGTAAATAATAGTCGGGTGTTTCGTCCACTTCTACATCCACGTTGTTAGCAACAAAGTCCAATGCATGGCCGCCGGTTTTCCTTGAATCAGCTATAAAATGAAAGTGGTAGCCGGCTACATTTACCCCATCAAATGCTTTTGGCATTCTAAAGCCAACCAATGTCCCGGATTCATTTAAATATTCAAACTCCGATTGCGTTTTTAAAACCTCATTAAGGCCCTTATATGGTTTACTCTGTTTTGCCACACTTCTTGTTTTTATTGTTTTAAACAATCCGTGCACTTTTATAGCGCAAACTATATTTTTAGATGTAATTTTACTGTTAATAAGCTCTTCAAGTTGCTTTCTGCTTTGCTCACCTTTTGCAACTAAAACTTTATCGGCGTTAAACACCGTTATCATTGCAAATGGAACATATTTTGTTCTGTCCATCACATAAACAAGCCCGTCATCTTTTATTTGGTAACAGGTACCCTCTAATATTATCATTTCACCGTTTAGGGCATTAAAAGTGCCGATACCAAAGTTACCTTTTGAATTTAAATCGCCTACAGTTATTTCTCCATCGTAAATTCCGGCTTGCAACGCCGCAATTGTGGAGTATTGATAAAGCGTTTCGTTGTTTTGCGGCACCTTGGCATACGCGACCAAGCTTGCAAATAACAACACCAAAAGAGTTGTGGAAAATAATTTTTGCATATGGGGCTCCCTTTTTTACTTTGATTTGCCTTGATTTGCAACAGAGTTCATTGCTTTTTTAATCGCTTCAGGATCTCCAAGATAGTAATGTTTAATTGGTTTTAAATTATCGTCAAGTTCATAAACAAGCGGTATTGCAGTTGGGATATTTAGCTCAAGAATGTCTTTATCTGAAACATTGTCCAAATATTTTACAATAGCACGCAAACTGTTCCCGTGCGCAGCTATTAAAAGCCGTTTGCCCGATTTTATTGCCGGGGCAATTTCGTTTTCCCATAAAGGCACAATTCTCGCAACAGTATCTTTGAGGCATTCTGTTAATGGAAGTTCATTTTTGCTAAGTGAAGCATACCGAGGGTCTTTACCCGGGTGGCGAGGGTCATTTATTTCAAGAGCAGGAGGCGGGATGTCGTAACTTCTTCTCCATATTTTTACTTGGTCGTCGCCAAACTTTGCGGCAGTTTCTGCTTTGTTTAAGCCCTGCAACGCACCGTAGTGCCTTTCGTTTAAACGCCAAGAGCGAACTACAGGTATCCACATAAGATCCATTGTATCCATGCTATACCAAAGTGTGCGGATTGCCCGCTTTAAAACTGAGGTGTAGGCCATATCAAAAATAAGCCCTTCTTTTTTCATAAGCAAACCTGCGGTTTTTGCCTCTTCTGTACCCTTCTCGGAAAGGTCAACATCTGTCCAACCGGTAAATTTATTTTCTTTGTTCCAGGTGCTTTCGCCGTGCCTGATAAGTACAAGTTTTTTCATTTCTTTTCTCCGATATTGAATTTATTATTGATAGTTCTTATGAGCGATTTTACAAAATTAACTTTAAGTGTGCAAAGAGCAACTTAAACTATTTTTTAACTCGTTTTGTTGCGCGGTGGCGGTTGATTTTGTATATTTAGCAGGTGCAAACTATCAATAACCTTAAAATTCCTTACAATAAAGTGCTTGCGCGCCTTGGCTTTGCAAACGGAAAAACCGTAATTGACCAAAAAACCACTGTGGCACTTGAACAAGAAATTTCTATTGCAAAAAAAATAATTGTGCCTAAGCAGGCAATTGCGTTTTCTGCTTTTAAAATTATCACCGATGATACCATATTGATTGAGCCAAGCTTTGAAATTAAAAGCAAAGATATTGCCAACCTTCTTGCAAACTGCCACTTGGCTTATGGTTTTGCCGTAACCATCGGGCCGGCGCTTGAAGAAAAACGCAACGAATACATAAACGAAAAAGAGACAAGCCGCGCGCTTATGCTTGATGCCATCGGCTCGGTTGCGGCAGAAGAGCTTGCGGAAATTACAAACCAACAGATAAAAACTGAAGCTGAACTCGTTGGTAGCCTAACAACTATGCGTTTTTCCCCCGGTTATGGAAATTGGCCGCTTAACGCACAAAAAGATTTCTTGACTTGGATAGGGGCACAAGCAATAGGAATAAAACTTACGCCGTCGTTTCAGATGCTGCCTGAAAAATCTGTTTCTGCAATTTTAGGAATTTATAAAAGACAAGCGGAAGAGATCTCTCGTCGCTTCGCTCCTCGAGATGACAAATAGGATGAGAAATGAACAAAGAACAATTTAAAAACCTATTAAGAAAACAAGTGTTAATTTTAGACGGTGCTATGGGAACACAATTGCAAAAGCTTGGATACTTAAGCAATGCCCTTGCGCCCGAAGAGCTAAACATTAAATTCCCGGAACGCATTGCTGAGCTGCACCGTAGTTACCTTGAAGCCGGCTCAAATGCGGTTATTACAAACACATTTGGCGCAAATGAAAAAAAACTTTCCGATTATAATTTACAAAACAAGATTGAAGAAATAAACATTGCCGGTGTGCAAATTGCACGAAAAGAGGCAGAAAAGTTTAATGCTCTCGTTTTTGCCGATATGGGCCCTGTTGGTTCTTACCTTGAACCCCTTGGGCCGCTGACATTTGACCAAACATACGCCATATTTGCCAAGCAGGCAAAAGCTCTTGCAAAAGCCGCACCAGATGCGATTATTATTGAGACAATGACGGAAACCAGAGAGCTTAAAGCCGCATTGCTTGCAGCAAAAGACAACTTTAATGGCCCCGTTATTGTGCAAATGACATTTACCGCGGAAGGCACGACCGTTACAGGTACAGACACAACTGTTTTTGTGACATTAATGGAAGCTATGGGTGCAGACGCTATTGGTATGAACTGCTCGGTTGGTCCTGCGCAGATGGCTGTATTAGCGCAGAAGATTCTCTCAATTACAAAACTCCCCCTTTCTTTTAAGCCAAACGCCGGGATGCCAAAACTTATTAACCGCCAAACAGTTTTCCCCGGAACCGCCGACGAATTTGTTAGTGCCTGCGTAAGCGCTTACGCAAATGGTGCAGCTATGCTTGGCGGCTGTTGCGGCACAACACCGGAATTTATAAACGCACTATCTCTCGCGCTTAAAGGCAAAAAGCCAGTTGTAAAAAGCGTTCCTGAAAACTTTTTTCTTGCCTCGCGCACAAAAGCTATAAACCTTAAAGAAAACTCTTTTGCGGTAATTGGCGAACGAATAAACCCAACCAACCGCAAACAATTTCAAGAAGAACTTTCTGCCGGAAATTTTACAACCCTAAGAAAAGAGGCACGCAACCAGGAAAGTGCAGGTGCGCAACTCTTAGACATTAACATGGGTATACCTGGCGCCGATGAAAAAGTTCTTATGGGAAAAGCTGTGCGCGAAATTCAAGAAACGGTGCAGGCACCGCTTTGCCTCGACTCAAGCTCTGTTGACGCTCTTGAGGCCGGGCTTAAAATGTGTGCAGGCAAACCACTTATAAATTCAATTAACGGTGAAACCGAAAAAGCGAATAAAATTTTTACTCTTGCAAAAAGGTACGGCGCGGCAATAATAGCTCTTGCTTCAAACGAAAAAGGCCTTCCGTGCGATAAAGCCGAGCGCCTCTCAATTGCAGATAGTATTATCGCACAAGCAAATAAAGCTGGTTTTAAAACCTCTGAAATTGTTTTTGACTTTCTTATGTTATCGGCAAGTGCGGCGCCTGAACAAGTAAACCAAACACTTGCGACAATTATGGATTTTAAAAAAACGCACCCGGAAAATAAAACTGTGCTTGGCCTTTCAAATGTCTCTTTTGGCCTGCCAAACAGGCAGGCGATAAACTCAACTTGCCTATCCCTTGCCAAAGAAGCCGGGCTTACTATGGCAATACTTAACCCTCACGAAAATTGGAGTGTTTTTGATGATGAGGCAAAAGCGCTACTGCTTGGTTTAGACCATGGAGCAAAAAAATATATAGCAAAACACGGAAGTTTTAAAAGAGCCCCTGTGCAAGAAAACATAAAACTTTCGCCGGATGCCGCACTTTATGGTGCTATTATAGATGGCAGTAAAGAAACGGCTGCGGCACTTGCAAAAACCGCGATAGATTCTGGGCTTTCCCCGCTTGAGGTAGCAAACGAGATAGTTTTAAAGGCACTTAATGAGGTAGGCGACAAATTTGAAACAAAAGAGTTTTTTCTGCCGCAGGTTATAATGTCGGCAGAAGCGGCGCAGATGGCTTTTGGTTACATTAAACCTTTGTTAAAAAAAGAGAAGGGCTTTGGTTTTGGCAAAATAATACTTGCCACAGTTTATGGAGATGTGCACGACATTGGTAAAAACATAGTCGGCGCAGTGCTTGAAAGCCACGGCTGGCAAGTGATTGATTTAGGTAAAAATATTTCTTGTGAGAATATAATTTCTGCCGCAAAGAAAGAAAAACCCGCAGTTGTCGGGCTTTCTTCACTTATGACTACCACAATGCTTGAAATGGAAAAGATTATTAGGGAAAGGAATTCTTTGGGGCTCGCTTTTAAAATTATGATTGGCGGCGCACCCGTAACGAAAAAATTTGCGATTGAAATTGGAGCTGATGGGTTTGCGAAAGACGCTGTTGAAGCGGCGAAGGTTGCAAAGAAATTATCAGCCTCGGGCTGACAGGTTTTTCATATCGGCAGGGGCCTCGCGTGGAGGAAGTTGAACGCCACGAAGCTCTATTATTCCAGCAATTATTGAACCGCCAAAATATATAAGCCAAAGATAAGTATAATACCCGCCAAAAATAGCCGCAATGCCGGCTAATACCCACGCACCAATAAACACAATCAGTCCAGTTTCAAGATATTTCCACTTAAGAGGCATAAGGTTATAAACCTCGCTAAGTATGTAATTATGCCTTCTGTGGCGCACATAAGAGGCAGAGAGCACAAAAAAACCAACCGGTGAAATAAGCTGTGTTATAAGGTGCGCAATCATTAGTTCAACTCTCATTTGAGAACCACTAAACCAAACTGCGTCGTAAACCTTCATACCAAAAAAATCCCCAAGTTCTTTTGAACCAGTAATTGCAACATTGTTTATTAAAATAAAAATTAATGCTGAAAAAAAGCCAAATGCAAAAGAGGCGTACTCAAGCGCTTTTGATGTTCCTTTTTCACTTGGGATCCAGTGTAATATACTTACAAAAATTGCCGGTGCTATTACCGCCATTAAAAAAAACTGTCTTGACGAGTTTATAATCATTGGCCATGGGTGAGGGCCGATTAGATTTTGCAAAGGCCGTGTGGCAAAATATATGGCAAACATTAAAAACGCGGTAAAGACCTTTTTATAACCAATTTCACCAAAAATTAACGCACGCACTTTGCTAACTCGTTTTATTTCCATTGCCATATAAAAAAATACAAGCGCGGTAATTATCGGTACAAAAATGTTTATTAAAGCTCTTAATTCCATATAATCTCCTGTTATTTATTCACAAAACGAGGATTTTTGTTTTAACACTTATGCTGTTTTATAAAACCATATTGTCATACCGAAGCACAGCGAGGTATCTTGTTGTTGCTTTGTTTTATTTTTAACCTTAGAGGAAAGATCTCTCCTCACTTCATTCGTCGAGATGACAAAATAAAACAGTTACCGTGAGTGATATGCTTTCCTATATAACAAACTATATTAGGCGCACTGCTTATTTATTACCTACGAGTTCAAAACTATACTGCGGACACTTTACTATATCCATTTTTAAGTCCGACGGTTCAGTTACAAAAAACACCGGGTACTGCCCTTTGCCCGGTTTGGTTATTTCGCAGTGAGGAACATCTTTTAAAACTGTAAAAAAACAGTTTTGGCTGTTGTACTCAAGCTCTATTGCCAATACATCTTTTGGGCTTAAAGTTCTGGCTCTTGCGCGTTTTTCAAACTCACTTTGTTTATGTATCGCTATTATTAAATAAAGTGGCTTAAATTTTTTGCCGGTATTGTTAATTAATATAACATCTTCGTTATCCGGGTGAGTGGTTAGCATTATGTTTGTGTCGGTTTTGCCAACGGCAATCATTTTATGCGTGCCATACTCGGTGTCGGTTTTATAAAGTATTTCCACCCCGCCGCGCGACGGGTTTTGCATTATTTTTTTTGACGGGGTTGGGGTAATTATTAAACCCCTTTTTTCTAACATAGCTAATAATTTTTTACTTACTTTTACGGGTTTTAGCTTTAGTGTTTTCATTTTTACCACTTTTATTTGGTGTTATGCAATTTTATTTTCTTTTGCGCAGCCGCAACAGTATTTTTCATAAGCATGGCAATTGTCATTTGCCCTACACCACCAGGCACTGGGGTTATAAGCCCTGCGTTTTTTGAGGCATCTTCAAAGTCAACATCGCCGCAAAGACCTTGCGCCAAGCGGTTTACGCCAACATCAATTACTACGGCACCCGGTTTAATGAAATCTTTTGTAATAAACTTTGGTTTACCTATCGCCGCAATTAAAATATCGGCTTGCGCGCAAACTTCTTTTAAATTTTTTGTACGAGAATGCGCGATTGTTACGGTGGCATCGTTAGCAAGCAACATTAACGCGATGGGTTTGCCTACCAAATTTGAGCGGCCTACAACAACGGCATTTTTGCCGGCAATTTCAACTTTATATTTTTTTAGAAGAGTTATAACTCCAAGGGGCGTGCAAGGGAGCAGAAGGTTTTGCTCTTCTATTTCTTTCCAGCTTTTTGCAGCTGAAAATTTACCTGAGCTGTATGGGTGCAATCCATCAACATCTTTTGACGGGTCTATTGCTTCTATACACTTTTGCGCATTTTGACCTGCCGGAAGCGGAAGCTGTAAAAGTATGCCGCTAACTCGTGCATTGGCATTTAAGTTTTTTATAAGCAAAATTATTTCGTCTTCGGTTGCGCCCGCAAGTAACGGGTGGTGAAACGATTCTATGCCCAACTCTTTTGTCGTTTTTATTTTATTGCCAACATAAATATGGCTTGCAGGGTCATCGCCAACTAATATTGTAGCAAGGCCAACCGATGCGCCCTTTGCTTTAAGCTCATCAACTTTTACTTTTAGCTCCGCTTTTATTTCCGCTGCAATTTTTTTGCCGTCTATTATTTCCATATTAACCTCTTTATTTTACTCGTATGTGGTTAGAAAATATCCATGGTTTATAAAAACAAAATCTTTTTGCGTATGCTTCTATGCGGTAACTGCCTTTTTGAGATATTTCAAAGCACAACGCGCTGGAATTTTTTTTTGCTTTTATTTCTATACCGTCTTTTATTACTTTTATTAAACATTTTTTTGGCACTTTAACTTCTAAAGTTGCTTTGTTGCAAAGTGTAAAATCATCGCCGGATACCGCTTGTGTTTGCAAGCCGCTAATTCTAAAAACAAAACCCTTTGCGCTACTCCAGCGCTCCTGTGCAACATACCCGTTTGCGTTTTTTATAGCTTCTATTATTTGCTTACAACCCTGAGCAGTATTTTTGCTTAGCTCTTCTTTAAGTAATAGATGCGTGCGAATTGTGCTAAATGCAAACTCAAAAGGAAATATTTTAAAACTAAAACCAAAGAACTTTTTAACTGATGCGTGATTATCTATTTCGCCAAAACCAAAAACTTTTCTTTCTTTTGAAATATTATCCCAACGATTGAGTGTTTCTTTTTTGGGTCCGCTTAAAATGAACGCTGGGGCAATGTAGGCAAGCAAGGCGCAAAAGATACTTTTAAGTTTTTCCTGCCAGTCGGTCATTAAGTCCCAAATGCTTATGCCTGCATAATCATTTACAGACCAGTTTTGCCAAGGGTATGCTTTTACACCAAATTTTGGCGCGCCGCTGTGGTCGGGGTGCGCTATCAATGAAATACCGCCCTGTAATTCTACTTGAGATAGATACTCTTTTGGGTTTGAGCTTTTTTTCCAGGCGATTATTGGTGTTTTTAAACCTAATGCCAAGCAGTGGTTGTACCTAGGAGATATTTCTTCACCCACAACTACAAAAACACCGTTTTTCAGACCTTCCCAGCCGGCAGTGCGGGCATCCATGCGAAAGTGGTCGGTTATTATTACAAAATCCAAACCGCATTTTTTCGCGGCGAGAATTACTTGAGCGATTGGTATTTTTGCGTCAAACGAATAACTTGTGTGTATATGAATTGCGCCGGAGTAATCAAAGTAATTGTCAAAACAATTATTCATAACGCTTTTTGTTTTTTCGCAAATTAACCTTTAGCGACCGCTACTCTTTTGCAGTTTCTTCCTCAACTTCTTCTTCGCACCTTTCTGTTATAGCAAGCGCGGCAAGTTTGTCGCCTTCTTCAAGTTTGATTAATCTAACACCCTGAATGTTGCGGCCTTTTTGCAGTATGCCCTCAAGCGGTTGTCGGTTAACTATGCCTTTTTCTGTCATTAACACAAGTTCGCTGCCGTCGTTTGCTTTTTTTATGCCAACCACAAGCCCGTTTGCCTGTGTGGCTTTCATATTTATAACACCTTTGCCGCCTCTGGTTTGCAGGCGATACTTGCGAACTTCAGTGCGTTTGCCGTAACCGTTTGTGCTGACTGTTAAAAATACATCGTCTTCAGTTATTGCTTCCATACCTACAACTTCATCTTTTTCTTCAAGCCGTATGCCGCGCACACCTTTCCCGGAACGGCCTATTGACCTTATGTCTTTTTCTTTAAAGCGAATGGCTATACCTTTGCGTGTGGCTATTATAACCTGCTTATCACCGTCGGTGTGCTTTACATCTATAAGCGTGTCACCCTCATCTAAGCCAATGGCAATTATACCGGCCTTGCGTGGATTATCATACTCTGTAAGTGCTGTTTTTTTAACAGTTCCATGCTTTGTGCACATAAGCAGGTATGTTTCTTTCTGTTCGGCAAAAGAACGAATTGGTATTGTTGCAGTTACATTTTCTTCCGATGAAGAAAGCTGTAAGAGGTTAACTATTGCTTTACCTTTTGAAGTGCGTCCGCCTTCGGGGATATCATACACCCGCAGCCAGTGCATTCTGCCTTTATTTGTAAACATAAGCAGGTGAGCGTGGGTGCTTGTAACAATTATATTATCAACAAAATCTTCTTCGCGCACTTCCTGGCCTGTTACACCTCTGCCGCCGCGTTTTTGCGAACGATAGGTGCTTATCGGCAAGCGTTTAATATATCCTGCATGGGATATTGTTACAGCCACATCTTCTTCTTGTATAAGGTCATCTATGTTTACTTCGCCAAGTTCCTGGGCAACAATTTTTGTTTTGCGAGCATCGCCATACTTTTCTTTTATTATGGTAAGTTCTTCTTTTATTATGTTGAGTATTTTGTTCGCATCAATAAGTATGCCGCGCAGTTTTGCTATAAGTTTTATCAGCTCTAAGTATTCCTGCTCTATTTTGTCGCGCTCAAGGCCGGTAAGCTGTTGCAGCTTCATATCTAATATGGCCTGTGCCTGAAGTTTTGAAAGTCCAAACTTATCCATAAGGCGCGTACGGGCGCTTTCGGTATCTGAGGATGCTTTAATTGTTTTTATTACCGCGTCTAAATTGTCAAGCGCGATTTTTAAACCCTCTAATATATGCGCTCTGGCTTCAGCTTTGGCAAGCTCAAACTTTGTTCTACGCACAATTACAACTTTACGATGCTCAATAAAATGATGCAGCACTTCTTTCATTTTTAAAACTTTTGGTTTGTTGTTTACAAGCGCGAGCATTATAACGCCAAATGATATTGACATTTGTGTATGCTTATAAAGCTGGTTTAATACTACTTGAGCGTTGCCGTCGCGCTTAAGCTCTATTACAACTCTTATGCCGTCGCGGTCGGACTCGTCGCGCAGGTCGGAAATATCTTCAATTTTTTTATCGTGAACAAGGCCTGCAATAGTTTCAATAAGGTTTGCTTTATTTACCTGATACGGCAGTTCGCGAATTATTATGGCTTCTCTGCCGCCCTTCATTTCTTCTATTTCGGTTTTAGCGCGAATTTTAATTGAGCCCCTGCCTGTTTCAAAGTACTGCTTTATGCCGGCTCTGCCGTGTATGGTACCCGCGGTTGGAAAGTCAGGCCCTTTAATTATTTTCATTAACTCTATAACTTCTATCGCGGGGTTTGCTATGTAAGCAAAAATCCCGTCAATTACTTCCGTTAGATTGTGGGTTGGAATATTTGTTGCCATACCTACGGCAATACCGGAAGAACCGTTTATAAGCAAGCTTGGAATTTTTGCCGGCAAAACACACGGTTCCAGAAGTGAACCATCGTAGTTTGGCGTAAAATCTACTGTGTCTTTATCTATATCGGAAAGCATTTCATCGGATATGCCTGCAAGGCGAGCCTCGGTATAACGCATTGCGGCGGGAGAGTCGCCATCTATACTGCCAAAGTTCCCCTGGCCATCTACAAGCGGGTAACGCAAAGAAAACTCTTGAACCATACGAACCATTGCGTAATAAACCGCGGTGTCCCCATGAGGGTGATACTTACCAAGCACATCACCAACCACGCGCGCGCTTTTTTTGTAAGCCGTGTTATGGCGTAAACCCATTTCTTTCATTGTGTAAAGAATACGGCGATGCACTGGCTTAAGGCCGTCACGAATATCGGGTAATGCACGCCCAACAATAACAGACATTGAATAGTCAATGTAACAGGTTTTCATTTCATCTTCAATGTTGCGCGGTATTATGTTTGGATTAAACACAATTTCTTCCGGGGGTGTTTTTGTTTCTTTTTCATCTGCCATTTTTCTTACTCCCTATATCAATTTCAAATTTTATATATCAAGGTTTCTAACATCATTAGCGTGAGTTTCAATGAACAAACGGCGCGGCTCTACTTTGTCACCCATTAAAGTGGTAAATATTCTATCAGCTTCAACCACATCTTCAAGTTTCACCTGTAAAAATTTGCGTTTAATCGGGTCCATTGTTGTTTCCCAAAGCTGTGACGGGTTCATTTCACCAAGGCCTTTGTACCGTTGAATGCTTGCGCCCTTTCTGCCAAACTCTCTTATTTTATCTACCAAGTCGCGGCTTGCGTGTAAATCATAAACATCATCCTCATCTTTTTTTATGCGGTATAATGGTTTTGCGCCGCGTTCACTAAACTCTTCTATATTTATGCCTAAAACTTCAAGTTTTTTTGCCAAAACTTCTAAGCGGGCAAGTTCCCACAAATCTTTTACCGACGAGCCAAGTTCTTCATCGGAAACTTCTAACGGCAGTTCACCTATACTTTGCAGCTCTAAAGATTTCTTTTTAAGAAAATCATTTTTAAACTGTTTCCATTCCTTATCAGAGTATATATAACGGGCATTAATTGAGTTGTTTTCATCAATCAGGTCTGTTGACTCCGCGGTTTCTTCCACCCTGTAAAGCGGCATTGTGCCTTCTTTTCTAAACTTAATAAAATCACTCCAGTAAACACTTTTCTTTTCTAACTTTTTGGCAAGATTATCAACTTCATTTAAGTCACGAACCATCAGGGAAAGTTTTTTGGGGTCAAGCGGCTCTGAGACCTTTGAGTTGCGTAATGTGTAAAACTCTACCCCGTCTAAGCCTTCGCCAAAAAGGAATTTGTCTAACTCTTCTTCGGAGTGCAGGTAAAGCTCTTTTTTGTTTTTCTTTACTTTGTAAAGCGGCGGCTGGGCAATATAAATATAGCCCTTTTGTATAAGCGGCGTCATTTGCCGATAGAAGAATGTTAAAAGCAGGGTGCGAATATGGGCGCCGTCTACATCGGCATCGGTCATAATTACTATTTTATGATACCGGCACTTTGCAATATCAAAACCCTCTTGCCCATCTTCTTGACCGATACCAGCACCTATTGCTGTTATAAGGGTGCGAATTTCATCGTTGGTCAGCATTTTGTTTATGCGCGACTTTTCTACATTTAATATTTTACCTTTTAGCGGCAATATGGCCTGAAACGCGCGGTTTCTTCCTTGTTTTGCCGAGCCGCCTGCCGAGTCGCCTTCTACAATGTATAGCTCGGTTTTTTGCGGGTCACGCTCTGAACAGTCGGCAAGCTTACCCGGAAGTGAAGCGCTGTCTAACGCGCCTTTGCGCCTGGTTAGTTCACGGGCTTTACGCGCCGCCTCACGCGCCTCCGCGGCAAGTACCGCTTTTTCTATAATCTTGTTTGCGACCGATGGGTTTTCTTCAAGGAATGCGCCAAGCGCATCGTTTACAATTGACTTTACTATGCCTTCAACATCGGAGTTGCCAAGCTTTGTTTTTGTTTGCCCTTCAAACTGAGGGTTTGGCACTTTTGCGGAAATTACAGCGGTAAGACCTTCGCGCACATCATCGCCGGAAAGAGAGAGGTCTTTTATTTTTGAAACCTCGTTTTTCTTTATGTATTCATTTATTACACGGGTTAGCGCCGAGCGAAACCCCGTAAGATGTGTGCCGCCCTCTATGGTGTTTATGTTGTTTACAAAAGTAAATATCTGTTCGTTATAAGCATCATTGTATTGCATGGCAACTTCTATTACTGTACCGTCTTTTTCTTTGCTGAAGTAAATTGGCTTATCGTGCAATATTGTTTTGTTGGCGTTTAAATACTTTACAAAAGTTATCAGGCCGCCTTCGTAATTGAAGGTGTGCTCTTTATCTTCTCTTTCGTCTATAATTGTTATACGAGTGCCTGCGTTTAGAAAGGCTAACTCTCTTAGACGGTTTGAAAGAGTATCAAAAGAAAATTTTGTATCTGGGAATATTTCACTGTCTGGTAAAAATGTTATTTTTGTACCGCGATCATCGGTTTTTCCAACAACTTTTACACCTTCAACGGGCTTTCCGCGATGAAATTCTTGAAAATAAACCTTCCCATCTCTGTACACTTCAGCTTTTAGCCATTCAGATAGGGCATTTACACAGGTAACACCTACGCCATGCAAACCACCAGACACTTTGTAAGAACCTTTGTCAAACTTTCCGCCAGCATGCAACACTGTCATTATAACTTCAAGTGCTGATTTGTTTTTATATTTTGGATGTGGGTCTACCGGTATACCGCGACCATCGTCAAGAACGGAGAGCGAACCGTCTGGATGAATTACAACATCTATGTTTTTACAATGTCCCGCGAGAACTTCGTCTATTGAATTATCAACGGTTTCATATACAAGGTGGTGCAGCCCAGAAAGGCTAGTTGAGCCAATGTACATTGCGGGCCTTTTTCTTACCGCTTCAAGACCCTCTAACACTTGTATTTTTGATGCATCATATTGTTGAACTGCTATGTCTTGCTTTGCCATTTATTACTCCCTAAGCTATTTTCTTTATTAGTATTATTTAAGATGGCACTTTAAACCTTTTATTGGTTTGGAGTTGCCAAAGTATTGATTAATTTTTTCAATTATTCGTTTTTTACTTAAAATGATGGCGTGTAAGTGCGTATTTGAAACAACTTCTATTAACAAATTACCGTCATAAAACCCAATTATTTTTGCGCCAGGTGCCAAATAACTAAACTCGTTTTGCCATGCATTTAACGCGGTTGGTATTGTTTCGCCAAAAAGCGCGGTAAGTATAGCTTTGGATTTTTTGTCGATATTTTCTTTTTTCTCTACGGCTTGTAATTTGCCATTTTTTACTTTTGTGATTATCTCTTTGGGAGTAAGAAAGGCCATTTTTAGACCTTCATTGGCATTATAACGCAAATATAATTTTTGTCTGTTGCCGGCCTGATTACCGCGGGGTTAAGTGAACCGGTTAACTCAAAAACTATCTCATCTTCATCTATATTTTTTAAGATGTCATTTACAAAAACGGGGTTAAACGCAATGTCTAATGCCTGGCCCGTATGGTCTATATCTATTTCTACCTCGCCTGAACCATTGCCTTGAGATGAAGAGAACCTCAACAATCCTTTTCCAAATGAAAGGCGTATTGAAGATGTTTTATCGTTTGCGATAGTTGAAATTTGGCGTACAGCTGATAATGCTTCTTTTGTTTTTACTTTTACCTGTAAATCAAATTTTTTGGGAATTACCTGTTCGTAGTTTGGAAATGTGCCTTCTATTAAAAGTGAACTCATTGTAATTGAGCCAATTTTAAAAGCAATTTGGTTTTGAGCAACACCAACTTTCAGCTTTTCGCCCATTCCTTCTTGTAAAAGAATTCTTTGTATTTCGTTTACGCACTTACTTGGAATTATTACTGTTTTTTGAATTTTTTTATCTATGTTTTCTTTTGAAATATAACTTAGGCGGCGCCCATCGGTTGCTATCATTTTAAGTTCCCCTTTTTCTGCCACAAGAAAGACACCATTTAAAACATATCTGGTTTCATCATTTGAAACCGCATATGCAACTTTTTTTAACATCTCTCTAAACTCTTCTTTTTTTACTTCAAAGTTGTTATCTGCTGGAAAATCGGGTAGTAAAGGATAGTCAGCTTTTGGAAGACCCATTAAATTAAAGTTTGATTTACCACATTTTATATTTATCTGATTATTGTCATCTGATTTTATTTCAATATCTTTATCTTCAGGAAGTTCACGAATTATATCGGTGAATTTTTTTGCAGGTATTGTTATTTCTCCGCCTTTTACAATTTCACCTTTAATATAACAAGAAACACCTATTTCAAGGTCTGTGCAAGAAAGCTTTATAATTTCTTGCTCTGTTTGTAAAAGAAAGTTTGAAAGCACTGGAAGTGTGCTTCTTGTTGGAACAACGGTTTGAATTACCTGCAACCCCTTTAAAAGCTCCGCCTTTTCACATATTATCTTCATTTAACTCTCCTATATTTAGATATAAAAACAGTAGTAGTAGTAGGCGAACAAAATTTTCTTAATAAGGTGTTTATTATTTAAAATTTACTTTGATAAATATAACTTTACAAGTGTAAACTAATTGATAATAAAATGTGTAAAAGAGTTTTTCTTATGCACACAAACTTTTTATTTTTAGCTTTTACACAGAAATAAAAAAATTCTTAACAACTCTTAACAACTATTCTTCTTCGTTTCTTTCTCTGATTTCTTGAATAATTTTATTAACCAAGGCCGCAAAAAAGGCATCTTTTGCAAGATCGGTATTTATTTTGTTGCAAGCGTGTAAAACAGTTGTGTGGTCTCTTCCGCCAAAGGATTCGCCAATTTCGGTAGTTGAAAACTGATCTGTAAGGGTTCTTGCCAGGTACATTGCCAACTGCCTTGGCAGTGCAACAGATGCGGTTCTTCTTTTTGAAACCAAATCAACAATATCTAAATTATAATGCTTGCCTACAACTTTTTTAATTTTTTCAATTGTTATTGGAGCTGTTTCTTTTGAAGGGCTTACAACATCTTTAATTATTTTTTGTACGGAATCAACAGTTAATGGTGTGCCGGTAAAAGCTGAAAATGCTGTTATTCTAAGCAGAGTTCCTTCCAGCTCGCGAATGTTGGACTTAATTTTTGTTGCGATTAGTAGAATTACATCGTTAGGGATAGAAATTTTTTCTTCCGCGGCTTTTGCGCGCATTATGGCAATGCGTGTTTCAAGGTCGGGCGCCTGCACATCGGCAACAACACCCCACTCAAAGCGTGATATTAGGCGTTCTTGAAGCTGGGGCATTTCTTTTGGCGGTTTGTCGGCCGTTATTACAATTTGTTTGTGTACAGTGTGCAGGTCGTTAAATGTGTTAAAAAATTCTTCTTGCGAGCTTTGCTTACCAACAAGGAATTGTATGTCGTCTATAAGCAGGCAATCCACATTGCGGTATTTATTGCGAAAAGTTGTTGAGCGTTCGTGACGAATTGAGTCAATAAATTCGTTTATAAATGTTTCGCTTGTAACATAAAGTATTTTAAGCGAGGGGTTATTTTTTTTAACATGATTGCCTATTGCGTGCAAAAGATGCGTTTTGCCAAGGCCCACGCCGCCGTAAATAAATAAAGGGTTGTAAAGTTTGCCAGGGTCTTTTGCTACGGCTTCACATGCCGCATGCGCGAAACGGTTGCCACCGCCTACAATAAAGCGGTCAAAAGTGTACTTGGGGTTAAATGGGTTGTGCGCCAAAACTTCTGGCGAAATAGTTGTCTCTTGCGGCTCTTGCAGGTCTTCTACTTTTTTTAATATTGGGGCAAGGTCTTGAGTTTCTTTAAATTCAATATTTATTTTTTGTGCGAGTTTGTCGCAAAGAAGTTCTTCAATTTTTTGTAAATAATTTGCTTTTAGCCATTCAGAAAAATATTTATTTGGTACGGAAAGCAGAAGAACCCCGTTTTCAAACGAAAGCGCCTTAACAGGTTTTATCCACAAGTTGAAAGCTTCTGGTTCCATTTGGGAGCCAATAAAGTCTGCTGCTAACTTCCAAATTTCTTGATAATTCATAAAATGCACTCAAAAATAAGTAGATTTAATAAAGCGAAGTAATTCACAAAATTATTAACAACTGTGAATAACTTTTGTGAATTGCTCTTAATAACTTTTTAATACCATTCTTTTACCAAGTTTTATCTTTTATGTGTTTTTTTGACATGCAAAGTATATCTTTTTTAGTAAGATTTGTCAAATAAAATTAACAAGTATTTTTGCTGTTTTTTCGGTCTTATTCTGGTTTAATTTTTTAGCAAGGAAAAGAGTTTTTGGTAAGAGCTTAAAGAAAGTTTTTCGGGCCTGTCGGTTGGGCTAATTTCGGCAGATATTAGTTTGGGTAAGAGCACTTCTTTTTCAATTTTTAGGGAATTTGAAAGTGAGTTTAGAATAGTTTTTCTTTTTTGAGAGAATGCCGCTTTTACAAAAGCAAAGAAGTCGTTTTCTATTTTTGGTGCGTTTTTGTTGCTAAGGCGCACGACAAGCGAATCAACTTTTGGAGGCGGGCTAAAACTGCAGGGTTTAACCACAAAAAGCTTTTCAATGTTTGCATAGTAAGAACAAAACACCGAAAAATAACCATAGTCGCTGGTTCCATTTTGGGCGGTTATTCGCTCCCCCACTTCTTTTTGCACCATAAAAACCGCGTTTTGCCAGTTTGAAAGCGGCAAAATTTTTGCAATTATCGGCGTGGCAACACAGTAAGGCAGGTTTGATATAAATTTAATATTTCTGCCTTTTGGCAGTATAAAGTCAAGAAAGTTTTGTTCTATTACCTGCACTTTTGAATTTTGAGAAAATTTGGCCTTTAACGATGCAATTAAGGTGTGGTCTATTTCTACAGCTATAAGTGTTCCGGCATATTTTGCAATTTTTTCTGTTAAGATCCCTTTTCCGGGTCCGATTTCAATAACAAAGTCGGTGTTTGTAATATCTAACGAATCTACAATTTTTTGTGCGATTTGTGGATCTTTTAAAAAATTTTGTCCGAATTTTTGACGCATTTATTTGCCTATGCAGAACTTTGAGAAGATGTTATCAAGAATGTCTTGTGTGGAGCTGTTGCCGGTCAGCTCATCAAGGCAGCTAAGTGCGCAGCGCAGGTGCAGTGCAACTATTTCTTCTGGCATTTTTTCAAGTGCCGTGCAGGCAAGGCGCAATTCTTTCGCGCATTTTAGCAAACCGTTTTTTTGTCGTTCGTTTACAAGCAGGCCTTCTTGATTATAAGCATTGCTTACGCCGGCAAGCTTAAGTATCTTTTTTTCAAGTTCGCTTATGCCTTTGCCTGTTTTAGCTGAGATGTTAAGCAATGGCAGTTCGCCAATAAGTTTTTTTACTCCCGCGGCTTTTTGCGACAGGTCAGATTTATTTAATAGCACAAGTGTTTTTTCTTGTGTTTTTAGTTTGCAAAGAATATTTTTTATTTTTTTATCATCTTGGTTTGTGGTGCGGCTTGAGTCAATAAGCCAAAGCACAATATGGGCTGTTTTTGCTTCTCCAAGGGCGCGAGCCTGGCCTATTTTTTCTACTTTTGAGGTAGTTCTTGCTCGTATGCCAGCGGTGTCTGTGAATGTTACCGGAAAGCCGCCAACTTCAACTGTTTCGGCGATTGTGTCGCGCGTTGTGCCGGCAATGTTTGTAACAATTGCCCGTTCCCTTTTAAGCAGAATATTAAGCAAAGACGATTTGCCAACATTTGGCCTGCCAATCAATGCAATTTTTATGCCTTGCGATAATGCAATACCGCTTTTTGCGCTATCAGCAATGTTTAGTGTGGAATTGATTAATTCGCCAAGGGTTTTTTGTGTTTTGATTTTATCTAAAAACTCTATGCCTTCTTCGGGGTGGTCTAGCGCTGCCTCGGCATGAGAGGCAATATCTAATATGATTTGGCGTAGTTGATTTATTTTTTCGCTTAACGCTCCGCCGAGGCGTGTTAGCGCGGCCTGTGCTGCTAGAGCAGTTTGACTTTTGATAAGTTCGCAAACCGCTTCCGCTTTGGTAAGGTCCATTTTCCCGTTTAAGTAAGCTCTAAAAGAAAACTCGCCGCCAAGTGCCGCTCGTGCGCCAAGCGTGGTACAAACAGAGAGCATTTTTTCCAATATTAATGGGTTGCCGTGAAGAGAAAACTCTACAACATCTTCGCCCGTGTGCGAGCGCGGCGCAAGCATAATTGAAAGCACGGCCTCGTCTATCAGTTGCCTACGGTAAATAATTTTTCCAAAGTATAGGCAGTGGCTGGTAAGCTCTTTTATGGTTTTGCCTGAAGGTAAAAAAAATATTTTTTTTGCTATGTGGATGGCTTTTGGGCCGGAAAGTTTAACTACACCAATGGCAGACCTGCCGGCTGGGGTTACAACGGCGGCTATGGTATCTTTTATGAGGTAGTTCAATTGCGCTTAACCTTGTGGCAGGGTTTAACCTGGAATTTGCAATAGGACTTGTGGTTAACTTTTTTTTATTCTTATGCCAACTTTTCTTTTGGCGCCGTATCCATCTGAAAATGTTTCAAGTTTTGGGTCGTCTTTAAGAAAATTGTGGACAATTTTTCTATCTGAAGAGTTCATTGGGTGCAAGTAAATGCTGTTGCTGGAAGCGGTTACTTTTTGGGCGGCATCTTTAACCATATCTAAAAGGTTTTGTTCACACCTTCTAAGGTAATTATCTACATCAAGGCGAACTTTTACGCGTGTAAGAGGGTCGCGATTTAAAATGAGCGTGCAAAGGTATTCAACTGACTTGAGCGTTTGCCCGCTTTTTCCTATTAACAATGCGCTTTGGCTGCTTTTAACCTCGGCAGCTATTAGCCCGTCTACAACCGAGGTATGCACAGCACTGAAACTTACATTCATTTTAGAAAGCAATGTTTCTAAAATTTCTTTTACTCGTTTTTGTGATAGATTAAAATCAAGCGGCGGCAATATTTCTTTTACGGTAACGCCATTTTTTACGGCAAGTTGAACTCTTGCCGGTTTTGCGCCCATCAGGCCAAAGAGTCCGCTGGAACCCTCACTTAATATTTTTATATCTACCTGTTCACGTTTAAGAGAGAATTTTTCTAAACCGCTTGCAATGGCGGCTTCCACTGTTTTGCCTTCAACTTCAATTTCTCGGTGGTTCATCGTACAACTACTCCTATATCGCGTCTCGCCTATCGGCGGACTTAGTATTTAAACCATAGAACTTGCAATAGATTGCTGGATTCGACGGACGATGACGGTCTTTTCCTTCCTCAAAAAGCTCGCCCGATGTTATAACATCGCTCTTACTTTTTGAGTTGTAAAACCCACGACCTCGCTCGTCTCGTTCCTAACACCTATTGCAAGGTCTATGGTTGCTTCGTTCATACTTGGTTTGGCTAATATGATTTCGCCAAACCGCTCTACAAGGGAAAACCTAAGGTTTTCCCGTTTCGTCGTCGCTCACTTTGTTCGCTGAACCCTTTCCTAAATTGTAAGAGAACATTTTTCTTTGCTTGCGTCAATTTTCATTAGTACAAGTTGCTCAATTACAGTTAATAAATTATTTGTAAACCAGTAAAGCACAAGACCAGAAGGGAAATTTAAAAACATTATGGTAAAAACTACGGGCATAAGGTAAACCATCATCGCCTGTGATGGGTCGGCCGATGGTGACATAATCTTTTGCTGAATTAATGTGCCAATACCCATAAGTATTGGCAAAACAAAGTAAGGGTCTTTTAACGAAAGGTCGTGTATCCAAAACATCCAGCCGGCACCGTGTAACTCATAGGCATTTCTAAGTGTTGTAAATAGAGCCCAGAAAATTGGAATTTGCAAAAGCATTGGCAAACAGCCGCCAAGCGGGTTCACTTTTTGGGTTTTATAAATGTTCATCATTTCAACATTAAGCCGTTTTGGGTCGTTTTTGTATTTTGTCTGGAGTTCTTTTATAAGTGGTTGAATTTTGCGCATTGCGGTAGAAGCCCTTAAACTTTTAAGCGTTAGCGGGAAAACAAGAATTTGCAAAAATAATGTTAAAAGCACAATTGCCCAGCCGTAGTTGTGTGTAATGCTGTAAAGAAAAATAAGGGCGACCAGTGCCCACTTGCCTAAGAAACCAAAAATACCTAAATCAATAGATTCTTCTAAACCAACACCCAGCGACTTTAAATGTTTGTAGCCCTTTGGCCCAATGTAAAAATCTAACGATGTTTCAAAGGTTGGCTCTGCAGTTGCGTTAAGCGTAAGTTCCGGCGGCGTTTTTTTGCCGGCGTTGTAAGACGCAATGGAAGTAAAGGCCGATGGTGAAGAAGGTATAACGGCAAATAAGAAATAGCGGTTATCTATTGCAAGCCACTTGTAATCACCCGCGGTATATGACTGAGTTTTTAATTTGTGCAGTTCTTTTGGTTTGTTCGCGGTTAATGCTATTGGGCGCATAAGGCCGGCATTTTCTTTTTCTTCGCTTGCAATAGTGCCAAGGCCCGGGCCAAAAGGCATACTTATAGGCGTTTGCACACCCAAAGGTGACTTTACCGAAATGGTTAGTTTGTGTAAATAATCTTGTGTGAGATTATAGGTTTTTGTTATTTGCGTTCCGTTTGTTAAGGCGGTGGCATAAACTATTTTGTTTTCAGATTGTTCAAGAATAAAAAAGTTTGAGTCAGGAAATGTGGAGAGTGCCGGTACTTTTGAAGGCAGCATTTCAACCATGGAGCCATTTTTTTCTTTTAATTGCCAGCTTATTATAGAACCGCCCTTACTTGAAAAAACCGCTTTATAAGCAGGAGTTTCTATAATAGTTTCTTTTCTACTGTCATCGGTGTTTTGTGCTATAGCGGTTAATTGTTGTGGTTGCTGCGCTATACTTTGCGCACTTTGTTGGGTTTGGCTTGTTGCAATAGCATTGTTTTGCACAATTTGCTTAGGACGATTTTTTGCCGTATAGAGTGACCAGCCAATAAGTATAATGAAAATTAGTGTTATACCCAACAGTTTATCTTTATCCATTTTAGTTTAGCTCTCCATTTTTAATATTTATTTTTTGTAACTTGATATTTTATTTATATGTTTAGTAAAAAACGGGAAATTTTAAATACTACACCTTGGTGTGTTTTTATTTACCACTTTTGCCTCTGGCACAGGGTCTATCCCGCCTTTTGAAAAAGGATGACAGCGGCATAAGCGCCAGGCAGAAATCAAAATACCCTTAAACACACCATGCGTGTTAAGGGCTTCTATAGCATAGTTTGAGCAAGTTGGTTGAAAGCGGCAGCTTGGAAAAGCCGAATGAAAAAAAAGCTGATATATGCGAATAAGGCCTGAAAGTAATTTCTTCATAAAACTGTTTTGTCCAAAATTTCTGCTTTGCGCCAAAGTGCACGGAGAGCAATGTTAATAGAGCAGAAATCCAACTTTACGGCTTGCGGCTTTGCTGCAATTGCAATGTCAACGCCCGGTTTTAATAAGTGTTTGGTAGTTCTAAAAACTTCCCGAGAGCGCCTTTTAACATAATTTCTTTGTACTGCATTTCCAACTTTGCGGCTTGTAATAAGGCCAAGCCGTACGGTTGCTTTACCATCATTTCTATCGTAAACATAAACCAAAAAAGCCGGATGAAAAAACTTCCGACCCTTTCTTAGAACATTCTCAAAGTCCCTTATGGAGTGGAGCCGCTCTGTCCAGCGAAATTTATAGGAGATTTCGACCATACTTAGGCAGAAAGGGTAACGCGCTTTTTTGCTCTGCGCCTGCTAATTACCGCCCGGCCGCCCGGGGTAGCCATTCTTGCGCGAAAGCCAAGTTTCTTTTTACGGCGAGTTTTGTTTGGTTGAAAAGTTCTTTTCATAGTGTAATCCCTTAAGTTTAATAAAGATTTATAACACTCTTTGGAGTTAAGCAAGAAAGCTGGTATTTTTGCTTAAGTTCGCAAAGTTGTTAAAAAGCCCTGTTTATTTTAACCCGAATTTTGCAATAGGATTTGGAATTCGTCAAAAGATATGGGACATTTTTATCCGCAAAATCCTTGCTAATGGAATAACCATTCGCTACAAATTTTGCGTCAAAACTGCCTCCATCTCTTTCGTCTCGGTTCTCAAACCTATTACAAAGTCCGAGTTCAGCGGATTATACCTTATTTGAGTTGCTCTTTCAACTTTTTGCGTTGTTGCCTGTATAATTGTAGAAATCATCTTGTGTTTACAAAAAGTTAATATGATATTGACAAAATATGAAAATCATATTATAATACTGGCGAAATAAAAGGAGATAATATTATGTTAAGAAAATTAGGCCAAAACTACCAAATAGCACTTCCAAGGGAAATAGCGCATCTGCTCAAACTGCGTATAAATGATTATTTGGATATAGAGTTAAAAGGCAATAAGATTATTATTGAGCCACAGGTGATGGTACCAAAACATCAGGCATATTTTTACACCCCCGAGTGGCAGAAAGACGAAGCTGAAGCAACTAACGACATAAAGCAAGGCAAGACCACAAAAACAAAAAACTTAAAACAGCTCTTCAAGGAGCTTGATAAGTAATGCATATAGAAGCCACAAGAACTTTCACTAAGCTTTATAAAAAACTTCCTGTTGAAATAAAAGAGCGAACAAAGAAAGTGCTTGAGCTTTTCGCTAAAGATTCTGAGCATCCATCTTTAGGCCACAAAAAAATGGCCGGGCAAGACGCAATATATGAGTTAAGAGTATCAGATAGTTACAGAATTACTTACCAAAAATCCGGCGATATTGTTTATCTGCGCAAAATAGGTACTCACGATTTGCTTCGCAATCCGTAATATAGAAAACCTATTTAATACATTCCCCAACTTGCGCAACAAACCGAAAAACCTACCGATAGTAAAAGATAAACCAGCGAAAGAAAAGTAACTCATTTATTCAACAGTTTTTTTGCTTTTGAAATCATTTCTTTTGCTGCCGAAACCACACTTTCTGCCCCATCTTTAGAAAACTGCGCGTGATAGTCGGCATCCTCGCGCAACACCATTGCATCATGAAATTCTACAACAAGTTGTTCTGGTAATAAGTCAGTGTCAACAAAAAGTGCACGCAAGGCCACAAGCAGATAGTAATGGCTTTTTTCACGGTACCCTTTTGAGTATATAAGTGCGCGGGCGGAGTGAAACATAGAATAATAAGCGGCAACAGTTGTATATTTAAACTTTTGATTGCTCAATCTGTCTTGTGCTTCTGTAAGATCATCTTTAGCTGCGCGTAATTCATCATCAACAAGCATAATTGCTTGAGCAAATGGCACTATGCGTTTCTTTTCAAGCCCTTTTTGAAAATCCGGGTTTACTCTTTTTCCCATAAAGCTTTCCCCTCAAGCAATTCCTTATAAAATACTGGATTTTTTATTTTAATGCCGGCATATTCACTTTGTGTTACAACAACCGTTTGCAACTCTTCGCGCATCTTACTTTTCATAATTATGCTGCTTACCTTTTGTTTTTCATTTGTGATGATTAATAAGTCGTAATCACTTTCGGCGGTGTTTGTGCCTTTTGCTGCACTGCCAAAAAGAACAACTTTTCTGCAAAGCGGCTTGAGAGTTTCAAGCAAATCCGAGAGTGTCACCATATTCAAAAACACTTTCATTTCGCGCACAAGCGGCGAGTGAAGCGAGATATGGTAATAACTCATTCTTCCGTGCTTTTCACTGCCCAAAAGCCCTGCTTTGGCAAGATCGCGCAAAGCAAAATTTGTGCCCGCGCGACTCACATCAGCTAAATGTGATATTTGTCGGTCGTAAAATTTTTGGTCTGGATGTGCCAAAAGAAATTTAAGAATTTTTTGGTGATTAGTAAAATAAATAAGAGTTTCAAGCGATTTCATAAGGTATTCCGTACGGTCTAATTTATTAGATGCGTGTCTATTATAATAGATTTGTGTCTATTTGTCAATTGTTTGTATTGAGAAGTTTATGAGTTCAAAGTGACAGTGCAAAATACTCTGAGGTTGTAAATACAGCAAAATAGGCACCCACGACTTGCTTCGCAATCCGTAATATTTAAGACCTTTCTAACAAAACCTACAAAATTTGTAATTTTTAAGCCCGTGACAAAATGTCACGACCTCATTTAGAACACCCCCGCTCGCGCGGGGAAGACTTTTTCCGTCTGGTGAGTATAAAAGCTTTACCGGAAACACCCCCGCTCGCGCGGGGAAGACATCTGCAGCCTCTTTTAATTTGAAGACCAATAAGAAACACCCCCGCTCGCGCGGGGAAGACTCAGTCCAACGGGATGCCTTTTTTATCGCTTGAGAAACACCCCCGCTCGCGCGGGGAAGACATACCGCTGTGCCTTATAATATAAAATTTGTAGGAAACACCCCCGCTCGCGCGGGGAAGACAGTGATAAAGCAATATCATTTAATTTATTTTCTAAAACACCCCCGCTTGCGCGGGGAAGACAGAGCTTCACCTAAAACTTTAACACGTTCGTAAGAAACACCCCCGCTCGCGCGGGGAAGACGTACGAACTCGCTAAAAACGACCCGACTTGGTAGAAACACCCCCGCTCGCGCGGGGAAGACAGAGCTTCACCTAAAACTTTAACACGTTCGTAAGAAACACCCCCGCTCGCGCGGGGAAGACATTTCCATAAATAACCATTTAACGGTGCTTTCAGAAACACCCCCGCTCGCGCGGGGAAGACTTATATATTAACTGCCATATTTGCACTATCACAGAAACACCCCCGCTCGCGCGGGGAAGACCCGTTTCTATTGCATAAGCATAATCAAGCCAACGAAACACCCCCGCTCGCGCGGGGAAGACTGCTCCCTAGCTTAAAATACGCCCCGTTTGAAAGAAACACCCCCGCTCGCGCGGGGAAGACAAAAGCAGTTAAATAAAAATCATTAAAAGTATAGAAACACCCCCGCTCGCGCGGGGAAGACTGAATTTATTACTTGGATTTCGGCTGATAGTTAGAAACACCCCCGCTCGCGCGGGGAAGACCTACCGCCGAAGATGAAACCTACAAAAAATCAGGAAACACCCCCGCTCGCGCGGGGAAGACTCTGGGGAATTTTGGCGAGTTGGATTATTTTTAGAAACACCCCCGCTCGCGCGGGGAAGACTCTAAATGCTTGCCTAACAGCTCAAAAGCTTTAGAAACACCCCCGCTCGCGCGGGGAAGACTTCATCGTCCAGCGATCCCAAAAAGACGGTATAGAAACACCCCCGCTCGCGCGGGGAAGACGCACCATCAAAAAGAAGATAAAACAATTCTTTGGAAACACCCCCGCTCGCGCGGGGAAGACCGACCTCACCAACTCCCAATTTTCTTATGCCTAAGAAACACCCCCGCTCGCGCGGGGAAGACTAATGTCCAGAGCAGGGAAGCAAAGCGAGACCGGAAACACCCCCGCTCGCGCGGGGAAGACTAAAAGGTGGTTTTGGAATAAAAGATTGGATTAGAAACACCCCCGCTCGCGCGGGGAAGACATTAGCCCTTAAAAGCATAAATACATTAAAGGAGAAACACCCCCGCTCGCGCGGGGAAGACCTACGGTCGCCTTGGTGAATATTAGATATTTAAGAAACACCCCCGCTCGCGCGGGGAAGACCGCCCCAAACGAATTTGCCCTTTTTAGCCATTAGAAACACCCCCGCTCGCGCGGGGAAGACAATACCCCTGTTGAGTAATTAACTACAATCGCAGAAACACCCCCGCTCGCGCGGGGAAGACCTATATCGTTGCGAACAGGTGGAACAACAAGTGGAAACACCCCCGCTCGCGCGGGGAAGACCCAACCCCTTTGTTCTTGTGTGTCAAGAAAATAGAAACACCCCCGCTCGCGCGGGGAAGACGCAGATTTATATGATTTTGACGGCGCAAAGATGGAAACACCCCCGCTCGCGCGGGGAAGACGGAAACAACAAACTCAATTTATACCAAAGAAGAGAAACACCCCCGCTCGCGCGGGGAAGACTTTTCTACAATTGAAAATTTTGCGCCATCGCAAGAAACACCCCCGCTCGCGCGGGGAAGACGGTTAGTGTTGCGTTTTTTAATAGTTCTGGTAGGAAACACCCCCGCTCGCGCGGGGAAGACTATGCTCGGAGATGACAAATGCAATATACCCAAGAAACACCCCCGCTCGCGCGGGGAAGACTCATTTTTCCTACCCCAAAAGTACCCATCTTTAGAAACACCCCCGCTCGCGCGGGGAAGACTATCCGCTTACAAAAAATACCCCTAAATGTTTAGAAACACCCCCGCTCGCGCGGGGAAGACCCCACCCATCATTTAGCGCAAGATACGCATCCGGAAACACCCCCGCTCGCGCGGGGAAGACCAGAACCGCAAGCACCAAAATCAGTCATAATTAGAAACACCCCCGCTCGCGCGGGGAAGACATCATTTACTCTTAATAAAAATAATACTTTAATAAAACACCCCCGCTCGCGCGGGGAAGACATGCCTACAAAGTTCACAAGAGACCTTACTCAAGAAACACCCCCGCTCGCGCGGGGAAGACCTTTCGCAGAGCCATCAGCCCCTTTTGTAATAAGAAACACCCCCGCTCGCGCGGGGAAGACCCGTTATCGTGCGACATATAACCGTCGGAATTGGAAACACCCCCGCTCGCGCGGGGAAGACCACCCCTGCTTAAAGATTGAAACACGGGAATCAGAAACACCCCCGCTCGCGCGGGGAAGACTCATTTTTTATCCCCTTTGAAGCCGAAACCCTAGAAACACCCCCGCTCGCGCGGGGAAGACTGTCTGTATTCACTCCTCTTTTGCGTGTGCAAGGAAACACCCCCGCTCGCGCGGGGAAGACTCTTTGGGCGACAAAATATTTTTATTGATGCTTAGAAACACCCCCGCTCGCGCGGGGAAGACTAAAGTATAGAATTGAGCATTATTCCATATTCAGAAACACCCCCGCTCGCGCGGGGAAGACTTACATTGACGGAAATTTTTAGAACGCAAGGAAGAAACACCCCCGCTCGCGCGGGGAAGACTGTACCCAAAGGGGTCGCACGAGGGCATATATAGAAACACCCCCGCTCGCGCGGGGAAGACTCTAACGCACAGGTGATTTTTGACTGTTTTATGGAAACACCCCCGCTCGCGCGGGGAAGACTATTGATGGCGAGGAAATTTTAGTTGATATTGAGAAACACCCCCGCTCGCGCGGGGAAGACCTGATAGGAATGAGAAATATATCGCCTATATCGGAAACACCCCCGCTCGCGCGGGGAAGACTTAAAAGTTTCAACAAAATAAAAGGGGAGTACAGAAACACCCCCGCTCGCGCGGGGAAGACTTGTCTGAAAATAAAAAAGAACAGGAAGCACAAGAAACACCCCCGCTCGCGCGGGGAAGACTTTTTCCAGTTTTGGTAGTATTTGTTTCAATCGGAAACACCCCCGCTCGCGCGGGGAAGACAAGATATTACCACAAAAGAAAATGAAAGCAATGGAAACACCCCCGCTCGCGCGGGGAAGACGTTACAGTTAAATTATAGCAAATGTTTTTTAAGGAAACACCCCCGCTCGCGCGGGGAAGACTGTTACGTTTTCGCATAATCGTAGCACAATATAGAAACACCCCCGCTCGCGCGGGGAAGACTTATATATTAACTACTATATTTGCACTAACACAGAAACACCCCCGCTCGCGCGGGGAAGACTGTACTCAACGGGGTCGCACGAGGGCATATATAGAAACACCCCCGCTCGCGCGGGGAAGACCCTATATATATGCACTTTTAGGTGTTACCTATGGAAACACCCCCGCTCGCGCGGGGAAGACTTCGTCATCCATTGCCATTGGCACAAATGCTCGGAAACACCCCCGCTCGCGCGGGGAAGACCGTTGGTGTACGCACCAATACCAATGCCATAATGAAACACCCCCGCTCGCGCGGGGAAGACTTAGGAATAATTTGTTCAATTTCTTTTTTCATAGAAACACCCCCGCTCGCGCGGGGAAGACATCAAAGGATTGTGTTAAACTAAATCAAAAACACAAAATATGGTGTACTTTACAAAACTCCATCTTTTTCCTGAACCAACTGAAGTCCATCAATTTCAATCAGATTTCTTTTGGTATCTCCTAATCCCAATATTTTATAACCAGGAGTGTGTTTAGCTTTTCGAAACACCATCAGCCCGGACCCAGCAGGGCAATAATTGTACAGATATGTTACTACATCGTCTGCAACTGAATCCTGAACCCCAGAAACAAACACATTGGGGCGAGGCTCAACAAACCATAGTTTCATTCTTCCTCTCACTGCTGGAGGAATATCATTTGCAATCACCACTAACATAGTTATCCCCTACCAAAACAGATTGGATGTCTTGCCCGACTTTTACCAATAAATCCATTTCAATAACTCTTTTTCGAAATTCGGAAGCAACCTTTGCTTTATTATACTGACCTGCCATATCGTATGTTAGAGAAAAAGCGAGATCAATACATAGCTTTTCTTTGTACAAATCGGCAAGGTCATATACAAATGGCAACGGACTACCTGAATGAATAAAACCGATATGTGGAGAGTATCCCATAGCGTATACCGCTGAGGTTAAAATGCCATACAGTGCGGCATTCGCAGATGTTAAAACCCGATTAGTTATATCACCCATTTCAAATTTGCCCGGCTGGAAACAACGGCCTTTCCATCCTACCTTATACTGCCCAGCTTTCTGCTCATAGAGTTCCCTCACGCGATAGCCTTCCATTCCCATCATAGTTTTAAGGTTTTTCCCGGCCAAGTCAGCCATTGGAAATCGTCGGGCAAACATTCGTCTGGCAACTTCTACAGACTTCTTATCATCTGAAGCCAAGAGCATTTGTGCTCGCATATTTCGTGTGTCGGCTGTAGGGCTTTTCCCAACCGCGTAGAACAACAATGAATCCTCTCCAACCCAACATACAGAACAATTTGCAGATGTTATTACTTTTACTGCCTCATGCGTTATGGCTGTGCCAGGTCCAAGCAACAATGTGTTAATTGTTGCAATTGGCAACCTGACAACATTGCCCTCACTGTCTATCCATTTTACACTGCTATCATCCACCTCAAGGCGTCCTCGTTCCAAATATAGAAACGGATACTTGTCTTTCACTTGAGGAAGATTTTCCCTGGTGACCTTGATTAGTAATCGATCCGACGGGGTTAGCGACGAAGCACTCATTTGGTTATCACCGTTACACGCCTATCGCGATAGCGTTTCACTTCCCCGAATTGAACAGGGATATCATTCAATGTAATAGAATCGCCATTCTCATCTTCGCCATCAACGACTCGAAAATCTTCTATCAAAAGACCTTTTTCATGTGCAAGCATCTCTGCATTATGCAATGCTACTTCCTGAGTTTCAAAAATGCCATGAAAGATAAAATCTGTGGGCACACAGTTCTTGCGACCAAGATACAAATCATAGATAGGGTGCTGTAGAGCTTCTGCAAATTCATCGGAGCGCAACGCTGGCACTTCCATCACAACAGCAAACTTGGCATCCTGTAAATAGTAGCGGTAAGTTATCTTCGTACCACCGCCTACAGCTTTTTTACCTTCACTGGTTTTTGGGATTAATAGCGATTCCCACGGATTATCATCATTGTATCCACTACCCACCATGTGAAAATCCCGTAATAAGGGCTCCCTGTCAACTTTGTTCAGCAAAGAGTCTTTGCCTTTGCACTGACGGGCATAAGACACCACTGTCTGCCTGAGAGTTGCCAACTCTTCAAGTAATTCGGTTTGTGGCCCTGACGCACCCAGCGCGCAGAGAAGAAGCCCAGCTACACCCGATTTTGTTGGAAAAGGAAGTGAATCCCTTCTTCCGAATTTTGAATCCGCACCCCACGACTGCATTGGTGCTTCCAGCCAAAGTAATATGTATCTGGTATCCATGGGTAACACCTCTAAGCGATCGCCGTATTAATACTTTCTATCAGTTTGTCAACATTAAAATTTTCATCAACTCCAAAATCAAAACTTTTGACCTTTCCAAATAGAGAACCGGCAAGTTTTTCATTTTTATCCAAATAGTAGCACAATGCTGTCTTGCTGTTTTCTATGAACCCGCCATTAACAGCCTTTGCAACAGGTGTTTCAAAAGGAACCTGCAACCTTTGACCTTTCCGAACCAGAATACGCGCAAACTCCCACGGAGAAGCACCTGATTGCGTTGTTTGCCGTGCATTTGGAACGGCAACATACAATGCCTTGATAAATGTAGCAATTACATCTTTGATATTGTTTCCGATGAGGGTCTTGCTCAACTGTCCCACATTTAAGCTGACATACCGATAATAAGTAGCAGCATTGAACTCTAAACTACCCATATGGGCTGAACCCTGTTCTGTTTGATTGTCGTCAAGCGCAGTAAAGAACTCCACCTCATTTGTGACTTTATGTGTAGAAATAGCGTGAGAGAATGAAGCAGCTGCTTCAACATTCATCTCTGCGGCCTGGGCAACCATCCTGCCAAACAAGGCAATATCCAAAGCATCAGCATGTTGATTATATTTCCCAATTATCTTTGCTAATTCCTTGGCTTGCTTATCTGGCTTCGTCTCAGTGATTACAGCATCTGGTTTAAAACCATTTTCCTTAAAAAGTTTCGCAAGAATTTCTACTTCTTTTGGGCTGAAGAATAAAAGCGTATCAGTTTTGTCTTTGCCTTCATCCTCTTCTGGAATCTCTTCAGCAACATCAGTATCTTTTTGCTTCTTTGCCTTTTTCAGCGTTGAATCTTTAGCTTTTTTGATAAATATCTGCTCAACTTTGTCACCACAATCGCGCGCCTGTTTATCAGATGCCCCATTACTTTTACATCCTACAAAAATTAGGTCAGAAATCAACTTCGTTCTGGTGCCTATTGTCGCACCAAACTCATGCATCGCAAGACGCACTTGACGCTTCCAGCACTGGCTGCTTACGCGGGCACGGGTAACACCACCAACAATCGCCGTCTTTGGCGCACCTACATCATCACGGTTCAGGCAGGTAACAGGGAATGACTGTAGAATGTGAAACTCAACGATGAGATTATTATACTGATTTTGTGACATTGGAAATGCCTCCTATGATTTTTTTGTTTTATAATACTATTTTGTTAATGGAACTATTTGTAGTAAACCAAAACCAAAACCCTTTGCTCTGCCAAGACCCGACTCAAAACTATTTTTAAACAATTTCCTATCAATAACCTTAAGTCTGCCTATAAAAGTCGCTGTGCTATGAGTATGAGAAAATTGTTTTTTATCTTTTGTTTTATCAAACCTAACAACCCCTACCCTGCAGACCTGTAAACTATTAGATTCTACATCAAAACCCCATGTTCCAGCTTTTTGAAGAAACCATACACGCAAGTTTTCTTCACCTTTGATGGGCATTGTAGTTTTAGATGGGCCATTACGCTGGGTGGGATTTACGGTTACCTCAAATCCATAGTGTTCCCATGCTAAAAACGACTTCGGGATTTCTTTTGAGGTTAGCTCGCCAAATTCTGACACCACAGGGGCGCGGGCTGAAAGTATCAGTATTTGGCGGCTGTTAAAATCACCACCTTTATCTGCAAAAAGAAAGTCTCGTGTCTGTTCATTTAGTTTAGGAAATAACGAGTAAACAATTCTATGAATGCTGTAAGCATCTTCCAGTTTAAGTGCTTTACAGTCGGTACGATTTAGCTTAAGCACCGAGGCTATCATCTCCCCTCCTCCCATAAAAGTCAACTGCCCACTTTTGCTTATTCTTTTCACCATCACCAAAATATACAAGATCGTTTAGCAGTTGACCATAATTTAATCGAACACCCTTTGAAGCGATTAAGCTTAATAACGGTCGCAGAATAATACACAATTCCTCAGCTGAATCACATGAAAGAAGCCGACGCAATTTTGATTTTGCTGAATCTGACTTATTGCCGTCGTCATAACACAACGCAATCGCCTTGCCAATCCCCAACATCCCATCTGTAGCAGGTTTAGCACGAGCAACGGCAGCTGCTATTATAGCAAACGGTCGTCTTTCCCAATCCTTATCAAGATCGCACCAATGAGCTAAGTATTCCCATGCCTGTGATTCTGTTGCCGGGTTATCAGCTCTACTCAAAGCAGCACTGAATGCATTGTCGTTTTTAATTCTACCCAAAGCAAATTTTACAAACGATTGTCCTCTGCTTACCTTTGCGGCTTCAACCATATCCATTACCCCTCCTTGTTAAACAAATATGTAGACAAATCGGGCTTATGAGCTGCCCATGCATCTAATTGCCTCGCAGTATCATTCGGACAGTAAGTGTTATAAGCTTTATCTACAAAGACAGCAAAGACCTTACGAAGCGCTTTTAGTTTTTCACCGTAAACTCCATCACAGGCATTTACGAGTGATTGAAATTTCCGCTCACAAAGCTGCCAGAACAAATTAGAAGCATACACCGCCTGTTCCTTTCCTGTTGCATTTTGTGCTTTGTAGTAGCCCATTGTTGCGCTATATGAGATCTTTGAGAATTTATCTAATATATCCATTTCTTGTGTAAGCATAGAAAACCATGTGCCTTTCGTAAACATTTCTGTATTTAACTGCACTTCCGATTCAACATAATCATCAGAACCGGAAACATACTGTTCTCCTGCATTACTGCTTACTCTTAACCCCCCAGACCATACGCCAAATTTCATTTTCAACTGTTTGACATGCTTAACACCAAGGCGCAATTGCAGGCAATCATAATTTCCCTTCTTTTCACTATCCATGAATGACAACAAAGACACTAATTGCCTCCACGGTTTTTTTGCAGGATCGGACCAAAGTACTTTTGGCTTTATCTTAGAATTATCAACTGCCACACTAGCATCCACAACACCATCGGAATATCCAGGATGGGCAATACCTTCTGAATAATGCATACCAGTTTTCACTACAAGCACAAACCGGGACATAGGGATTAAACGCCCCATATACGAGTTTTTTAAGGATTTAGCAGTAGAACAATCTTCTCCTTGTGGCATCTTACGCCAAGGGGCAATGCCAAGACCTTCTGGTAAAACTCTTAATTCTTTAATATCTTCTTTATTTAAAAGATTAAGCCATATCGTTTCCATTAAAGATGCTCCCTGCATAAAGCTGTGCAATAAACCTAAAAAACCAACTGCCGTTCCGGGTTTCCCTGTAGATGGTTTCCCTTTATCATTATTCTTTCTTTTATAGGAAGGAGACAACACAACGCTGTTGTCGGTCTTCTTACCACCTAATCCAAACCCCATCATTTGAATAAGCAGCACAGCTTTTTCTGCTTCACTTAACTCATTCTCAACTTGACTCTGGATTAATACAGTTGTATTTCCAGATGCAATTGAAGACTGAACTGCTCCGAAACTTTGTACCTCAGCTTTTACAATAGCAGGCATCTGCAAAAATGGTTTTTCGCCATACAAAAAAAACAAATCTTTGTTGTCTTTCAAATACGCTAAGGCTTTCTTTGACATACCATATGCGCCCACACTTTCCCAGTCATTATCATCTTGTGGTGTATAGGCAGTCTGCGCAATAGCTAGAAGTAGTTTCGTTAGAGCTATCTTTTGAACCGAATTACCACCAAGTGCAGATAAATTTGGTTTAGAAAATATTTCGGCAAGACTGACTAAACCCACGCCTGCAACAGGAATCCATGGTTCATCCACCAGATTGAATTTATTCTCCATCATAATCACTCCTTCCTTTCTTTTTTGCCCGATACCCTAAACATTTATCATAATACAACTCATATTTTTCTGAAATCACAGTCGCCCCTATCCCCTTGAGCTCACCACTTTCCATAACAATGGCCGCCCGAAATGGACTCTCTAACTCATCACCCAAATAAACATAATCCGATAACCATGATATTTGCTTTCTTCCTGTTACTGGTGCAATGTACTCAGGAACCACTACAGTGTTCATCAATAGTTGAGACGCTACTTTGCGACGAGAATGCGCATCGGCACGCTTTGTCAATATCAATTCAGAACCATTAAGTAATTGCAATCTTATCACTCCCACATCAGAACGATACGCTCTTATTAAGAGAACATTAACCGTTGGTATTTGAGAGTACCGTGTAGATGCCTTGCTTTCAGGCAATGTTTTACCACCTTGTGAAACCCCTATGAGCGCAAACCGAGACAATTTGTCACGCTGTTCTTCCATCTTTGTTTCATATATTTTCATATTACCTGTCTCATTTCGTTTAATATAGGTTGCTTCAATCAATGACCTAATATCATTAGGAAGACATACAGATAAAACATTTTGCCAGACCTCAAGAGTACGACACAAAATATATGGGTCATATACTTTAGAAGATTTGCCAAAAGCTGTTTCCCGCTGAACTGCATCAACAAAAACTGGTGCCAGAATCCATGCTTCACGCTGAGCCTCCACTGGGCGAATGGCATCATTCTCACGATGCCTCCATAATCGACCAACTCTCTGAAACAGCATATCGGTAGGACAAAGACGCGTTAACAAAAAGTCAGCATCAATATCCAATGACTGCTCTAATACTTGTGTGCCTATAAGAATTCTTCCTTGCTTATTGCGCAAAGCATGTCCTGCCTTACCATATATGTTTACCCAAGTGTCTTCATTCTTTTGACGGTCGACTTTCAAAAACCGTGAATGCATGAGCCCATATCCAATTCCATTCTCTTTTGCTATTGCAGCCAAGCGGCAGTACCGCTCCTGTGCTTCAAATACCGTGTTTTCAATCCAAAGAACTTGTTCCCCTCTCTGTGCGCGATTGATTACTTCATTTACAGCTTCGTCATCATTTGGTGAAATACGAATCATAACCTGAGATTTTGGCAGTTGTTCTGTTTCTATCTCATCAAGAATCCCATTATTGGGATATGCCGAGATAAGGGGATATGGATGAACTTCATTTTCGGTTTGAAGCTTAATTGAAGAAATACCCATAATTGAATATCTTTGCTCGTTAGTCAGCGTTGCACTTAATATAATCACGGTACAATGCAACGCACGAAGTGCCGTTACCAATTCCTTCAGAATGGTACCTGTATAACTGTCATAGCTGTGGACTTCGTCTAAAATAACCACCTTGCCAGCCAGACCAAATGTACGCACGAAACCATGTTTTACATTCATCACTGCCATTAATGCCTGATCGATTGTTCCTACCGCAAATGGTGCCAACAGACCGCGTTTTGAA
>Ga0265297_10001311_pt1 | contig 59788 bp, 65 predicted proteins | sample Munlanlwell13791_FD_192502 | JGI IMG/M metagenome (GOLD analysis project Ga0265297, IMG submission 192502) | Leachate microbial communities from a municipal landfill in Southern Ontario, Canada - Leachate well 137-91 | ecosystem: Engineered > Solid waste > Landfill > Unclassified | place... | reverse complement strand
GGCAATGAACGCATTTTGGATGATACATTTCCCATTATCCACTGGAAAAAGCATCTTGAGGTGGGGATAGCTCTGTATTCATCGGATTGAAGTGAACTTTTCACCCACAGGAAATGCAACAGTGCGTCTGACAATAGCCCTTGACTTTTTCTTAAAAACGTGCTATAAAGGGGGCAGGAGGTACATCATGTACAAATCAGTTCTTTCCGCTCTATTCATAGGTATTACTCTGAATCTCGTCGGTTGCGGTGGAAGTACCGTTTCCTGCCTTCCGGCATGCGCTACGCCAGCATCCATGGCAAAAAGCATCGATGAATATCGACAAAGCGCGCGAAGATTGGCTGCACAAGCGCAGGCCGATCACGATCCAGCCAAGCGTCAGCGTGCACAACTTGCACTCGACAAAATCACCTTGGCCCAGATTTCAACCGGCAATATTAGCGAGCAGGTCGACTACCTACAAGAAGCATACAGACTGCTCAACGATCAGCCATCAACCCTCAACTAAAACTCAAGACGCAGATCTTCCTTAGACTCGTCGGCACGCGCTTGCGAGTCTTTTTAATTGGAATACGGAATACGGAATTTGGAATATGGAATTTAGAAAAAATGCATGAATTGACAAAAACGATTGATTCCCGCATACTGGCGGCACAATTTCACACGGGCCGTTAGCTCAGCTGGTTAGAGCACCGCGTTTGCAACGCGGGGGTCGGCGGTTCGAATCCGCCACGGTCCACCATATCGGAAACCGCCCCTTCAAAGGGCGGTTTTCGCTTGACGGGATTGGGTGTAAGGTGATTTTAATACTCTTGATATGTCCACAAAAGTCGAGCCGACATCGGTCAATTGCGGTGATTGCAACGCCATATTAAACGAACGAAGTGATTTTAATCCACTGCAGAGACAACCTTGTTATAACTGCGGATCGGTTAAACGTCATTTCAGTGTTGGGATTGAAGAGACGCTCGGAGTACATTTAATGATAGGGGCAAAAGCAAAACACCCCAAGCAACGACCATTCTTAGAACAAAAAATTGGAGATGATTTGCATAAAAAGAGCAATACATGGATGTCACTTGAAAGAGTCATCGACAGAGCAAAGAATTGGTATAAAGAGATTATTGTTAATCCGAAAACAGGTGAGATAATTCATAAAATTGAGGAACCGTTATCTGACCACACTGATCACGGATCAGCAAAAAAGCGTAAGTAGTATCTATTCTTTAAGAGTAGCAATAAAAAGTTTATGAAAAATATATTGTTAGTGGCTGGGGTAATTGGGTTGCTTTTAGCTACTTTTTCTGGTTGGCGAAGTAAAACAGTTGACCTATTGACATTGCTTATATTGTTTTGGACTTTTTTAGCTATCCTTTGGTACTCCAAGGAGACCCAAGAACTAAAAGAGACTGCCATGAAAAGGCCTTGCGTCACCCTTTATAAAGAAGGGGGTGAAATCAAAATAAAAAACTATGGAGATGGCGTCGCTCGAGATATTCATTTTGATGTATATCCGTCATTCACCTTTCCACTGCTAAGTAGTAAAGGCTTCGAAGAATTACCAAATGCCATTGGTACTGTTTTAAAAGATACAACTGATGCTATCACTATAAACTATTATGATTTAAATAGAGCGTTCAAATATACAACTGAATTAAAATGGAATTCTGATAATAAGGATGGAGTCCAAATAGAAAATTACGAATGGAAAAACGCTGACTCGAACTCATAAAATACCTTCTGATAAATTACCCCCTTCTTTTTTCAGGCGTAAACTCCCCGTTTTTTAGGTGTCGGATTCTCTTTTTTCAGGCGTGCCTTTTTGACGGTCTTATTTGGTCGTTGAGAGCTCATTTCAAGTATCTCAATAAAGGGCTTTTTGATCTCAAGAACAACCTTCCCCTCACTCATTGTAATACGCTCGGCAACGGCTTTGAGGATGGTTTTAACTTCTTCATCCGTTCCACAAAAAATCCCGCCGTATGAGCGGGATTTTTCTGTTTTCTATTTTCTTATTTCTTCTTCTTCGCCGCCTTTTTTTCTTTCTTTTCCTTCGGAGCCTTTTCCGCTTTTACGGCTTTCTCCTTTTTCTGAAAAGGCACTTCTTCCGCATCCATGTCGAGGCTCAATGCCGGTTGCGCAGGTGCCATGTTGACCTTTAATGCCTTTAACACGGCATCAAGTTTCACATTCATGGTGCGAACCTGTTCTTCGAGTTTGCTAAGATTAACGGTCGGAGCCGCTGTCGGTCGATCGAATGCCGGCTTGCGAGAGAAATCATCGCGGGATCCGCCGCGATCATTATTGCCAAAGCGGGGCTTATCGTCGCGCTTAAAGCAATTGCTACAAAGCACTGGCTTGCTTCCATTCGGTTTGAATGGGACTTCGCATGCGCTATTACATTCGGCGCATGTCGCCTTGAACATTATCCGTTCGCGATCGCGAGAGTCTCGATCATACGAGCCTCGTGATCCATGGGAATCACGGTCGCGGAAATCTCTTCCGCCACCAAAGCCGCCTGACCGGCTATCATTTCTGCGTGGGTTATACATATATATAAGTCTGTAGGTTAGTGAATCGCCTCCTGGCGACGGTGCGTCCAATGCGATGTATCGCATTTTACGCGAAGGTCTATAATGTCTGTCAGTCGCAACCAATGCGACGAGTCGCGTTCTACGCGATAGGGCTATACTCCCTCCAAACTTATATACACGTTATTACAGTCATTATTGATTGATTAATATAAACGTAGTCGTTTATGGGGGAAGACTAGCACATTTTACAAAATTGCGCAAGCCCACCCCCACCCACTTCACAAATTGCCAAGTTCAAACGCTATTTTTCGATTGTCTGCTTCCCCTCCATCTCCAATATATTCATCTCGGCGGCTGGGAAGACTTCTTCCCGGCCGCTTTTTTAAACCGACCCATCGCGTTTAACCGACCCATCCCCGGCCCTTCCCTTCGCAGGGAAGGGAGCTTGATTTGGAGGTGGACTTGAATGAAACGCCTTTGTTTTATCACGTTTGACAATTCTTTCTGCATGCCTTACTGAATAATAGGGTATGAAAAACAATTCATCCTTTGAATATTGGGGCGACGCCTCATTCATTCCCTATGTTGGAAGTTTAAAAGATCGCGCACGAGATATGCGAAAGAATATGACCCATGCAGAGTGTCTCTTTTGGAGTTCTGTAAAAAATAAACAATTCCATGGATTGAAATTCCTAAGACAAAAACCTTTATTAGGCTATATCGTTGATTTCTATTGTGCAGAGCTAAAGCTCGTGATCGAAATTGATGGATCGGTACATAATACTTCGAAAGAATATGATATGAATCGAACAAATGATCTTCAATTATTTGGCATTCGAATCATTCGATATACAAATAACCAAATTGAATTTGATATAAAGTCCGTGTTGAATCACCTCACGGATGCAATAAAAAATAAACCCTGACAGTATAGCTCCCTTCCCTGCGAAGGGAAGGGCCGGGGATGGGTCGATTTAAGAGAGGTGCCGAGGAAAAATTTGGTTTAGCGAGTGATCGAATCATTCAACCTCACCACTACTAAAAACTTCACCACAAACAAGGGGTCCTTCGCCGAATGAACGCCTACTTCTCTTTCAACTCCTTGGCGTCTCAGGATGACACGAAACAACAAAAAAAATTACTGCTTACACAACGCCCCCACCGCATCCTTATCCGCCTGCGAGAGCGCATCGACTTCTCCTTTATTCAAGTAATACATGATCGCCGTATCATCGTTCACGTGTTCGAGGCCAAGGGCATGGCCGAGTTCGTGGGCGAGGACGCGGATGAGGCGGGTTTTGGAATCGAACTCAAAAATATCAATGCGCGTTCCTTTTTCATCCACGATATATTCCCCTTCCTCGAATTCTTCCCCGACGTTTTGATGAACCGTCTTTGCTTCATCAACTTTTAGATTTAATGACTTCGCTATTCGATTCAACACCGTGACCATGGAATTCAGCTGATCCACCGTCGCATTCGCTTCCGTAATCTTCTCTTGAATTTGATTCGATGCATCTTTTAACGCTTGTTCTTGCGAATGAAGCGACGCATATTCACTCGGCGAAACATTTGTCCGGCCATGCAATGACGCAACGAGGGCGTTGTATGACGCCAATTTTTGATCATACGCCTGCGTCATCGAATCAATCGTCGATTTCTGCTGTTTGTATTTTGCCTGAAGCATTTTATATTGCGCATCTAGCGCATCATAGCTGGATTGATCGTCCGCGATCTTGAATCCGAGTTTTTTCATTGCATCACTCGATGCCTGCCTGTCGTCGTAGATGAAATGAATTTTCAGCGACGCTTTTGGATCGTATACGAACAGCTGTTTTCCTTCTGACTCATCCCACAAGTTCGCGGCGGATTGAATATCTTCCAGAACCGTTGACGTTGAAACGCCAAAACGTGGATCAAGCATGCCAAGCGAATAATGAATCGGCTTGGTACACGGCTTTAAAGGAAAAAGAATTGTCTTCAGCCTCCCCGGATTCACAAATAAAAAATATCCCGTACCAATAATGACGGCGATGAGAATCGTCTGAATCAAAACACCTGGCCAAGGCGAGCGATGCGTAAGATCAAGGTCGGACATGACAAGAAGGATACAGGAAGAAGTGCGTAGTGCGTAGTACGTCGTTGCTTGGGCAAAATTTCTTTCCCACGCAACCACGTAACCACGCAACGACGCAACCATACCACCCCTTGCACCCCTCCCTGTTTAGCGCTATTATATCTTCCAACCCAAAGGAGGCTATGGGTAATGCACATTTTATCGTCTGAAAAAACGTCTTCTGTGATTGTCCGATACGTTGCATCGAGCGATTCGATTATATGCTCGGATGGCATATCCGCAGGCGGAGGCGAACCGTGCGGCGATTATCTTACATTGTTCTATAATCCGCGCCATACAGCTGTCGGTTTCTCCATCCGAGACTGGGGGCATATCATTCATGCCGAACTGACACACCGGAATAAATCTGGACTCCCTGCATTGGATCAGATGCGCGACCTCGCACTTCGGGAATGCGTAGAAATGACCCGCAGATGCCAGGAACGGGAAAACGGATCGAATAGCCATTGGCTCGCATACGACGATGCGCTTACGCTCGCGCGAGACCTTGTCATCCTTGCGGAAGATTGGACCCGTCCGCTCATTCACGCCATGAGAAATCAAGAACCTTCTTCGACACGGGCTCGACAAAACGCTTAATTCTTTCACCCGCTTCGGCGGAAAAAGCAGGCGGCCATTCGGAACACTCCGACTGGCCGCTTTTCAATAAGAGTGCGTGGTGCGTAGTACGTAGTGCGTAGGGAAGAATTCTTTCCCACGCACTACGTACTACGCACCACGCACCCCTCCCCATTGAACTTTTTCCTTTTTATGCGTACAGTGGGTGACATCAGCCCCTATGCTTCCGAATACAGAATTGATGCGCGCTGTTCGCATGTTTGCCGAACATATCGCAACCCTGCCGCCGAATCCGGATTATTCCAGCCTCCCCCCGCGAGCCTATCTTGTCGGGGGCGCGGTTCGCGATATCTTGCTTGGGCGCGAATCGAAAGACGCGGATATGGAAGTGTACGGCGTTTCTGCGGAGCGATTGCATGAAACGCTGGAAAGCCTGTATCCGGGATGCGTGAATACGATTGGAAAACAATTTGCCGTTTTGCATATTACGCTTCGCGAAGGAATGGGAATCGACGTGGCTCTGCCTCGCCGTGAAATAAAAACAGGCGAAGGCCATACGGATTTTGATATTGCGGGAGATCCAATGATGACGGTGGAAGAAGCGGCGCGGCGCAGGGATTTTACGATCAACGCCATTCTGATTGATCCGCTCACTGGCGATATGATTGATCCGTACGACGGAGCGATCGACGTGAAAAAACATATTCTGCGCGTCGTAGATGAAAAAACATTCATCGAAGATCCGCTCCGCGTGTACCGTGCCGTGCAATTCGTCGCACGTTTTCATCTTACCGTAGAAAAAACGACAAAAAATTTGCTTAAACGGATGGTAGAACAAGGCGAACTTGATCATCTTCCGAAAGAACGCGTCACGGAAGAGCTTCGAAAACTCTTTACGAAGTCAGAAATGCCTTCGCTTGGGCTTGAATGCGCCAAAGAGTTAGGGATTATTGATCGGGAATATCCGGAGCTCGCGCGCCTTGAATCCACGGATCAAGATCCTGCGTGGCATCCGGAAGGAAATGTGTGGATCCATACTCTGATGTCTATTGACGTTGCGACGGAAATTATTCGCGACCCTTCCCGCGAATTTTCCGATGAACATAAGCGCCATATCGTTCTGGCAACGCTGTGCCACGATCTTGGAAAGCCGGAGACCACGGAATACATCAATGAACATTTGCGCGCACGCGGCCACGAAGCGGCCGGAGAAGCGCCGACGCGAGCTTTACTTTCCCGCTGGTCGTTTTCGGATGCGGATACGGAAGCAACAGTCCGCTTGGTCATTGATCATCTCAAACCGGCAGAGCTTGTTCAGGAATACGAAAAAGGACGCATGGATGAACGCGCGTTCGGCAACGCGCTTCGCAGGCTTATGAAGCGCTTACAACCAGCAACTCTTCAGGAATTGCTCGCAGTGTATGAATCAGATTCCCGCGGACGAACCGGACATGCAATCAAGCGCAAAGCGCATGCGGATACGATACGCGAAACCATATTTCGTACGCTGGAATCACAACAGATCGATGAAGCCTCACTCAAACCACTCCTTTCCGGAAGCGATTTGATTGCTCTCGGACTTGAACCGGGAATTCAATTCGGCGAGCTCATTCATGCCGTTGAAGCATTGCGCGATGAAGGAAAAATCTCAACGAAAGAAGAAGCGTTGAAGTTTGTGCATGAAGAGATAAAAGAATCAGATTAGCCAGTAGGCCATAGCCAGTAGTAAATGCAATTCCTACTGGCTACTGGCTCAACCCTACTGGCTGATTCCCTATGTCCTCCCCCACCAACATCCTCACCGCACTCGGATTTTCGGAAAGCGAAATACAAACGTATCTCGCGCTTCTCGATTTTGGTCCGCAGACGGCAAGCGAGATCGCGAAACATACGGAACTTTCGAGGCAAACCGTGTATGAAACGACGGATGCGCTTTCCCTTCGAGCATTGATCCGCCTGGGAGATCGGGATGGGAAAAAGGTATTTATTGCAGAACATCCGGAAAAACTGCTCCATCATGCAAAACGACACGAGGAAGATATCCGCCAGAATGTGAAAGACCTTGAACGCCTTGTTCCGACGCTTGAATTGCAAATGGCCGGCGAACGCCCGGTTGTGCGATCGTACGAAGGCATACAGGGAGTCCACGTTGTAATGGAAGAAAATCGAACAAACCGTCCAGCTGTTGTGTATGAAATAACGGATGGCATCGCCATGATGAAGGTGCTGACGGATGAAGATTTAAAACCATACCGCGAGGAAATAAAAAAGTCCGATACCCAGCTGTATGCCATTTTGAGCGGCGTTCGCCGAAACATTGATCCGAAGATAAAAACGAATCGCATCTATCTGCCGGAGAAAGACGGAGATTTTAAAAGTCACATTCAAATCGTGGGCGATACCGTCACTTTTGTGACCTTTGCCGGCCGCATGCACACCATCGTGATCGAGAACCCGTTTATTGCCAAGGCGATGCGCATCCTTTTTAAATACGCATTTAAAGGGGTGCTCAACTCACATCCTGATTGTAGATAGGCCTACGAATTACGAATCAAACGAAATTACGAATGTTATACCTGCCCGTTTACTCATGAACAAGCCTTTCAATTTTTCGATTCGTACTTTCGTAAGATTCGTAATTCGTAGGACAATTTGCTATCCTATAAGCTATTGACTATCTATGCACACGTCTCTGCGAAGCCTTTTTATCATCTTTGGCGCGGGACTGATTCTTGTCGGGGCTGGCTGTTCTAAAACCACGGCAACAAATTCAGCGTCACCGAAAACGCAACAGCATGCTTCTGGAAAGAACATCGGCGTTACGATCAACCCGGATAAAGGCTCTCCAGCCTATACGAGCCAGGAAATCGGCGCGCACGCCACGTCCACGGATTGCTGGCTCACAATCAACAATCGCGTGTATGATGTGACGACCTATCTAAAGCAAGCGCGAACCCAAAAACATATTGTCGATTTTTGCGGAAAAGACGCCACACAGGATCTTTCCACGCTTCTCTCCGCCACGACGGGCTCTTCTTCACTCGCAAATTTTGAGATTGGAACGGTGGAGAATTAGAAATAAGTCAACAAGTCAAAGAGTCAACGAGTCAACAAGTGCTTTAACGGACGTTTAATTGAACTTGTTAACTCGTTGACTCTTTGACTTGTTGACTATCTTCCCGCCTCCTATACTCTAAACCGCTATGCGCCGCGCCACTTCTGTCATTTTCTCGGTCCTGCTGGGGGCTCTCGCCGTGGGAATCGGGACGGTTCCGTATCTTGTTTTGGCAAATCGGGATCGGCATGCGCTTTCGAATCAGCTTGAAAGTGTATCCCAGCATGCATCATCAATTGAGAATGAAAAAAATAAAATCGCAGAAGAAGCAAATGCAAAAGTCCAGGCCGCGAATGAAGAAATTGCGCGCGCTCAATCTATTCTGACCGATGTTGAACAGGATCGTGCGGCAATCCCTTTTGCAACGCATCTGTCACCCATCGCTCCAAAACTCATCATATCTTGGGACACGGCTGTTTCGCTTCCGCTTGGAGTGACGATTCGGTATCCGTCAGGATCGCATGTATCCGAAGACAGCTCGATAAAACTTTCAATCTCCAAAGATACGAACGCATCTTCTTCGGATCCATGGACGGCTCCGATGAATTCAGAGTGGATACGCATCTCGCCGTATTCCAAAACCGCGTATGATTCCCTCACTTCACAGTTCGCCACCAGTACAAATATCGCCTATCTGATCGGCACGCATCTCATGAGAGGGTCAGTTGGGACGCTCTTTGATGGAACGCGCGCGGAAATATTGAATGTACGAAGCGCGGCAACAAGCACGCATATTATCTGGGTCCATGAATTGCCGAATATGAGCATTGCCGGTGGTCTTGAACGAGTGCTGGGCACGTTGCAGTTTTCGTCGGAAAAATAAAAAGAGAAGTTAGAAGATAGAAGTTAGAAGTTAGAATATGATCTCTTTTCGGATTCTAACTTCTAACTTCTATCTTCTAACTTCTAGATTGTAACTGCTTAATCTCTATGAAAACGGGAAGGTCTTCAAATGACCAGCGTCTTGCCATCCTCCTCCGCTGGTACTCCCGCCATGCTCGCGATTTGCCATGGAGACGGACGGATGATGCGTATGCGATATTCGTAAGCGAGATCATGCTTCAGCAGACGCAAGTCTCGCGCGTCATTTCGATCTTCGAAGCTTGGATAAAACGCTTTCCGAACTGGACGACTCTCGCACAGGCGAAAACTCCTGAACTCCTCCGCGCATGGGCCGGCCTCGGATATAACCGCCGGGCGTTGTATCTCCGCGAATCCGCGCGCACGGTCATCGAAAGCGGTGTACCGAGGACTATTGATGATTGGGCGCGCCTAAAAGGCGTTGGACCGTATACGGCCGCGGCCGTGCATACTTTTGTCTCAAAACAACCTTCTGCGGCCATTGATACCAATGTCCGCCGGGTTATCGGACGGCTGACCCTTGGCTTGGCATCCCCGTCAGAGAAAGCCGATGCCCGCATCCGCTCATCCCTTCGCTCCATGTTCAAGCAGTCTCCAAAAGCATGGAAAGCCCTCCATGCAATGATGGATTTAGGGTCCATGATTTGTACGCCGCGATCACCAAAGTGCTCGATCTGCCCATTGCGCGACGCATGTCTTGCACGACCGAAATTTGAACGTGGAATTCGAACGAAAAAGAAAAAAGTTGCGCGTGAAAAAATTCACAAAGGGAAAAAATTTCCCGATCGCATCTACCGCGGACGAATTCTTGCGCTTGCTCGCACGAAAAAAAATATCTCTATCGCCTCTCTCGGCAGAAAGATCGATCAAAATTTTGATGCGCACAATGATTCTGATTGGTTGTTACGCATGCTTGATCGGATGCGGAAAGACGGACTCATTCAAATGACAAAAGGACACATTTTGATCTCAAAAGAGTAAAAGTTATCCACAGCAATAAAAGATGGGCGTGGGGCGTGGTGAAGAAAAAGAAAATAGAAAAGAGAAAAGAGAAATCAGAAAATGTTCTGATTTTTTCTTTTTTAAAAAATTGTTTATTTTCCTAAGAAAAAGAGAGGTTTTTTTATTTTTTCTTTTTTGTTAAAACGAAAATACATATACTATTTTTCTTACTTCTAAATTCTAACTTCCAAATTCTTTGTTGATTCGACAGAAACGAGAGTCGTATTTCTTATAAAATATTCCTTGACGTGTTCTTTTTGTGTTATACTACTGTTTGGAATCGCAGAAAGTAATCGCGCGATTTACATCTAACCATTTTTCTACTAGAGGAGGTGATCTTCATGGCAACAAAGAAGACAAAGAAGGGTAAGAAGAAGGCAGCCCCTAAAAAGGCAACCAAGAAGCGTAAGAAGGCAAAGAAGAAATAACTTTTCTTCAAACACCAAAATCCCCTGAACGGGGATTTTGTTTTTTACGAGTCCACAGTCCACAGACTTCAGTCCTCTTATTCGCGTAGGACATCGGACTGTAGTCTGTGGACTATGGACATTTAGATCAGCTTTCCCTGCTCCGGCTTCCTCACCCTCACCGTGATCCGGCCGAACTCCCCGTCAAAGCCGGGGATGCGGTCGACTTCGCCCTTGCGCATGGAGAGGATGGCGTCGGCGACTTCTTTTGGAGCGATGGGATAGAGGTCGCTTGATGGCGCATCCAGAAGAACGCCAAATTCCGTCCGGCCGTCTTCGAGCATGCGGTCGACGATGGCTTTGACCTTTTTTGACGACGGGCCGACGCCGACAACAGATCCGACGAGCTCGGCGAGCGGAATGATGTAGCGATACGCAACGGTGGTCGGAGAAACATCAGACGCCTGATCGCAATCCGCCAAATCGTCAACGCGATGCAGAACGCCAACCGTAAGCGGTTTGCCACAGACCGGACAGATGCCTCCGCGTCGCTTTGTTTCTTTCGGCTCGCATGAAAATCCGCATGCGCGATGGCCATCGGCATGATATTTGCCTTCTTCCGGAAAAAACTCAATTGTTTCAATAAACTGCTTCTGTTTCTTTTCGACGAGAATTGATCGTAACTCATCAAAACCCGGCGTCGTCATTTCGAACACATTTGCCTCGCGTCCCAGCTTATCGAGCGAGTGCGCATCTGAATTTGAAACGAGAAAGACGCTATCAAGACCAGACAAGCGCCGATTCATCGGCGGATCGGATGAAAGCCCGGTCTCAATGGCATGAATATGCCCGGTCATGGCTCCAAAACACTCTTCCAGCGTGTCAAAGCCCGACATGGATCCGAATACCGCGAACCATGGCGTCCACGCATGTGCGGGGATCAGAAGGCCTTGCTCGTCTGCAGAAAGAAGCATCTTCACCAACTCTTCCGAATCAATTCCGAGTATCGGCCGTCCATCGGCTTTTAGATTGCATCCGCGCTTTTCGAGCGACGCAATAAGCCGATCAACTCCTTTGAGAGATGAGCAAAGAACAATGTGGTGCACGCGGCGGACTTTTCCTCCGCGCTTGTAGATGCAGGAAAGTTCGGTTGAAAGCAAAAAACGTGTCGGACTCTCGCTTTTTCGTAATTTGAAAGCTCCTCCATCTGTTTCCTCCAGTTCTTCGCCAATATGCGCCCGCCAGGCCGGATGCGTAAAATCCGACGTCCCGACAAGCTGAATGCCTTTCCGCTCACAGCCTTTCGCAATATTCGGCAAGGTCAGCTCTTTCGAGCAGGCGCGCGAATACTTGGAATGCAGGTGGAAGTCGGTGATTGTGCGCATGGGGGAAGTCTACAGGTCTGTAGGTCTACAAGTCCACAGACTACAGTCCACAGTCCACAGACTATGGGTCAGCAAAAACGGGCGTTAAATTAAAAACAGACTACAGTTTAATACACGAACCTGAACCATCGGACTGTAGTCTGTGGACTGTGGACTCTTTTATTTCCCTAATATAATGAGTATCCCGGCTTGCGACGGCGTTTCGCCCTGTGGAAAATCTGTGCGAACGGTTCCGCTTGTGGCTTGGGCGATCAAACTGGCGACGGCTGGTGATGTTCCGGCTGTTTGGTCGATAATGATGGTTCCGGTATATGGAAGACTGCTATCTCCGACTTTTACCACATTCACGGCTTGTTTTGATAAGGTGAGCTTTAACCGGCTTGCCGCTCCATTTACCCGCGTTGCATTCCGAATTTCAACGGTTGTTGACGCCAACTGGGCAGACAAATCAGCATCTTGGGCGTTCAAAGCCGTTGAAGAAGCTGTTTGCGACGGCTTTTCGTCTTGTAAGAGAGGTTTTGCCGTTGCAACCGCGATAATCAGATCCTTACTCTCTGAATAGATCACGGCGCGGTCATTCCAGATCAAAACCTTGTCTCCTTCACTCGCATTGGCATAAAAGTCCGGATTCTTAGATCGGAGAAGGGAAATGTCGCTAATTGTCCCAATATACCGCGGTTGATCTCCATCTGGGATATAAAGATGCTTTTTTACCCGGTCCAGGGTATTTCCGCTTACCACCTGATTGGATCCTGGCTGTTCGGCGACCTGCTGTTGGGTTGTCACCGGTTGCTCGGTCGGCTGGCCGCTCCCCTTGATCGCCAAGTACGCGGCACTCACTGCCATGGCAATGATAAGGAGGAGGATAAGGAAGGGCCTTCCGCTCTTCTTCGGCTCCGGCCGAAAGGTGACCTGTCTTGCTGATGACTTTTTTGCAGGGGGCATAACGGGACAAGTATAGCATGTTGGACAGAGAGATTGGAGGTAGGAGGGGTAGCGAAGAAGAGAATAGGAGCGAGAGGCGAGGAGCGAGGAGCGAGAAGATTTTGCGATTGAAGTTTTCTCACTCCTCACTCCTCACTCCTCGCTCCTATCTTCCCCACCACTTATCCCCATGCCCATTTTTCACAAACGCCATATATATTGAAACATTCATCATTTGACCATGGAAGTGATACTATGGATGCAGGGACAGTGATCAGCAAAAACTCGCACCTTTCGAAAATCCCACCCACCACTAGCTGATCATCCCGGAAAAAACAAAAACGGGCATCTCGCAGCATCGAGATGACAACACAAAAATAAAAGATCAAGGCTCACGCCAAGAGTAGAACGGTCACGCATCGCGCGCGACCGTTTTACTTTTACGAATGTACGAATACTACGAATCAGCGAATGTTCTCAAAGAGAGATATTTATACATTCGCCGATTCGTATCATTCGTACATTCGTAGGAGCTTGTGCAATAATTTGAATTTGAGATATGCTTTTTTGCTAATAAAATCAATACTCCCAAAATGTATACAATTTTTATTCAATGAAAAAAACTTTTTATTCTTTTCTCTCTTTGCGCTTCAGATTTCTCGATCGAGAATCTTCTTACCGCATGAAATCATTCCGTCATTTTTTTATCGCTCATGACCGGATAACCCGTCCGCCAAATGACTCCTAGAGCGGGGGCCTCATTCGCCAAAATGAGAACGAGCGCGGTCGTGTTTTTGAGTCAGGTTCTGATCAAAAATCCGCGCTCAAACTTACCCTCAAAACCACAGTCCAGACCGGCCAAATTTGAGTAGAATTTTTTCAGGAATCGGATCGTCAAAGACGGCCAAAAAGGAGGAGGGTCGAGGGTGGTTGGGAGGGAGAAATTGATAGATCTTTTTGAGGGTTGGATGCGACCCCTCCCTTCTACACTTCAAAGGGCGCACAGTCCGCCGCGGCGGACGCCCCTACATCCGACACCTTTCTTCTCCCTCCAATTCGAAACGAACCTTATCCAAATCAAGCTGGACTTTTGGCCGACTTAACCTTCACCAATAATTCGATAGCCGGGTCTATATCCTGTTCCGATTAACCCCTCAAAACGACATACGATAACCCCTCTAAATCTCCCCTTAACCCGCCGACGACGGGGCAAGTCAGGGGAGACTTTTCTTTCTGCAACCAGCTCATTAAAAACGCGTTTAAGTCTCTCCCTGCTAGCCCCGCCGTCGGCGGGGTAAAGGGAAGGATTTAGGGTGGGTTCTCGAAAAGAGCAAACATTGGTATTTAAAATAATAAGCAAATAAACGTCTAAAAATTAGATTATGTTATTTAATTAAAAAAATCGCTCTATTAAGAGCTTTTTTGTATTTCTTCTTAACCATTTTCGTTCACGAGCTCATTTTTTTTCTATTTTTTGATGACTTATCAACCTTATCCACAACCAAAACATCTTTTTTTTCTAATTTCTATCTTCTGACTTCTAACTTCTTTTTTCTTAGAAAACAGCCTTTCTAATACATGCAAGTCCGACACATTTCTCTTTATTGAGAGAAAAGAGTTGTTGATAAGATGGGGACAAAAGTAAATACTGGTACGTCTAAGCCTTTGAAAAGAAAATGACTGCGTGGTCAGCCATAGTTGACATATTTGAGAAAATATTGTATATTCCCCCTTCGCTCATTTACATGTTCTTAGCCAATTCTAGCTCAAGTAACACCTAATGTCCGCTACCGAAACGAGGAAATCATGAGAGTAACTCTACGTGCGAATAGACCAGATGCTATGGGAAAGATCGGATCAGTCATGTGTATGAAACTTGCATCTGAAATCGACTTTCGATCAAAACTCCTGCAAAAAATGCATGGCGCGACCATAATCTACCTTGATGCAGATCCACTAGAGACGGAAAATGAAATACCGTGCTTTTGCATGATTGTGAGATTGGAAGACATTAATGGTACAAAGTATACCTTTTCAACGACTCAAAAGAATTTACTTCGCATTTTCTTCAGACTCACAACATCAAGCGAGGACTATGTAAATGCACGACTTGATGGTGGCTCGGAAGAAAGCTTGGTATGCATCCTTGCTGGTCAATCCGACGAGGTCATTCCCAACTTTGCTAATACAATCGTTAGCATGCTCATGACCGAATCCTGACACGCTCCATCGCGTAGAACGCGACAAGTCTCGTCTCACGCGACCGCACCCTATGGCTTCCATGGGGTGCGGATTTTGTTTGAAAGTGGCAGATCTTGACGAACATACTGTTTTATGATATTTTCCAACGTCATTTCTCTGCTATTTGAGCTTGGTTTTTGATCATTAATACGATCAAGGCTCCGCGCTTAAAGAAACATCATATCGAGTTTCACGCGGGAGAAAGAAGTCCTTTCATAATGCGACAGCACCAGATGAATGCTATGTCGAAGGGCGGCCGACCGGAGTGGCTCAACCGAGCTCACGAACAGGCTCGACGCGATGCGTGGTTCGGCTCTATCGGGCAAAAACCCGATAAAATCGAGACACGCCAAGAAACAAAGGCGGACCGAGTCGTCGCCATTGTCGCCGAAAGCCGCATTGATCTCACGGTTCCAAATCCACTCAAAGAGCGTCTCAAGGCCGTCTTCGTGAAGACGAACACCGAGACGAAAGTCTACGGCGAAACGGTTGGTGAAACAATGACGCGAAGTCGCGTGATCGTTCTCGTCTTCAAAAAGCCGCAGAATGGAATCAGCGGCTTGCCTGTGACGCCAGCCGAGAGCAGAAAACTGCGCAAGGATGGCTTCACTCACCTCGTCATCACCTCGTTTCCCGAAGGGGCACGAGATCACACAGACTGGAAAATTGGCCGCTATGACGAAAGCGGCTGGTGGGTGGGTTTCTACAAACCAAAGGGTGGACATGCTCACGATGGCGAGAAAGGCGGAGAGATTGTTCGGGACTTCAACTCCGAACTCTTCATCCTGCAGTTCCTCTACGAGAACGACTTGCTCGCTCTCTACGAGGTTCCGCTCATCGCCAGCTGGGGGTTCCTTCCCAAAACCGACGACGCACGCGAAAACGAAAATGCTGCGGCCGCCGCAATCCAGACCATGTTCGGCCGTAGTGAGCGCTTCCACAAAGAGCACACCTATCATCGTGCTCGCCTGCTGGAGTGCTTCCGCGATCTCTATCGCGAAGGCGCTTCCGACGAAGATGAACTCGAACAAAAAGCGCAAGCCGCCTTCGTCGAAACCGTCATCGGCCGCACGACATTGCAACGGATCGATGCTGGAACGTTCGAAACTCGAACGTACTACCTCTCGGATGATGATCGCATTGCATACGCGATCCACAATGGCAGCGACGGACAGTACGTCGTGAAAATCAACCGGGCCTCCAAATCGGTCGACGTCGGACTCACGAAGCGAGACCTGAACGGCCTCGAACTCATGAGTCTCTACGACGACTTCCTGACTTCGAACCGCTTCCGTCAGGTGTCACACAGCGAATTCCGCGCCTACACATCCGGTGTCGGCCTCGTGAATCTCGCGACCTGAACATCTTCACCTCCGCATCGCGCTAAACGCAACCTATCGCGTCTCACGCGACCGCACCCTATGGCTTCCATGGGGTGCGGATTTTGTTTCTCTATTTTTTCTTTACATCGCAGTACCTTTTCGTTAAGGTGGAACAATGCTCATCAAACTCATCTCGCCAAGGATGAGGCTCCGTCCGGTGGATTCGGAATACAAACGGGTGCTTTCTCCGTCATTAGGACTCCTGACGCTTGGTGCACTGACGCCGGATCGTCATGGCGTTGTGATTGCGGATGAGAATGTCGAGAAGCTTCATACGGATGACGATCCCGATCTTGTGGGAATAAGTACAACGGTTGATACCGCACATCGAGCGTATGAAATTTCAGAAGCATACAGGCGACGAGGCATACCCGTCGTCCTTGGAGGCATTCATGCAAGCGCATGTCCTGATGAAGCATCCAGATTCGCTGATGCTATATGCATCGGCGAAGCGGAATACGTATGGAATGATATCCTTCGGGATGCGGAACGGCATGCGCTGCAAAAAAAATATCAATCAACACGCTTCACCGATCCGAAGGATATTCCTTTTCCGCGATGGGAACTGATCGACCGTACGAAGTATTTATACACAAACGTGATGTATGCAAGCCGCAATTGTCCGTTTCGTTGCGCGTTTTGCTATAACAGCTGTTCATATGCCGGTCCGTACCGTGCCCGACCGATTCCTCATCTTCTAAAAGAAATAGAGGCACTCGGAACCAAACACGTTCTCTTTATTGATGATAATTTCATTGGCAATATCCAGTGGACCAAGCAGTTTCTTCAGGCCATTGAGCCGCTTGGCCTCACGTGGAATGCTGCGGTATCGGCAAATATCGTCCACCATGAGAATGTTCTTGATCAGATGGCGCATACGGGCTGCAAAAGTTTATTTATCGGCTTTGAGAGCATTCATGCCGCATCACTCGCGAGCGTTGATAAGCATCAAAACGATATTCGTCTATATGAACGCCTTGTAACCGCTCTCCATTCGCGGGGGATCATGATTAATGCGAGCCTTGTTTTTGGGCTTGATCATGACACGCCGCAAACATTTCGGGAGACGCTTGAATGGCTCGTGCAACATAAGGTTTCGACGGTCACATCGCATATTCTTACGCCATATCCAGGAACGCGCTTGTTTCATGAGATGGAATCGGCTCATCGCATCGTGAATCATGATTGGAGAGATTACACGACATCCGAAGTTGTATTTCAGCCTGCGCGCATGTCACCCAAGGAACTACGCGATGGTTACCTGTGGTTCTATCATACCTACTATTCGTTTCGGAATATCCTTCGACGCATTCCTGACACTCGATCGCAGAGAATTCCATATCTGCTATTCAATTTTGCTTATCGAAAATTTGGCCACTTCACTTCTCGAATTGGCCGATGGGGCTGTATGAGCTGGCTCGGACGTCTTGGCAGGCGACTGGCTTATAATATCGGCTGACATCGACGATGCACTCCAACCAACACCGCACCCTATGGCTTCCATGGGGTGCGGATTTTGTTTTGCCCGCCCCGCCCGCAACGCCTCGCAAGCCAAAGATATATTCAATGTACCGTTACGAAGCTCGGCTTGCGTGGCGGGCGGGCCGCCCGCCATACTTCTGCTTCCTCATTCATCCGACAAAGGATATACTACTCGTTATATGAAACATTTTTCTTTCTTAGCGATCTTTTTAGCGCTTTTCATCGCTTTCCCAGCGCACGCCTGGATTGATGGCTTTCCTCCAACGGTTGGCGACGTCACCGCCAATGCTGACCCGCAGATATCTGGTTCGTATGTGACGTATTCCGTAACCGCGACCGATAATGTCGCTGTCGCAGGATGTCAGTTATTCATCGATAATGCAGAAGTCGGCGACATGGTTGCTTTGGGATTAGCCCCTTATCAAATGAGCTATCACTGGCCTTGGAGCGCAGTTGATACGGATCACACGGCATTTGCGAGGTGCGCAGATACATACGGGAATTTCAAATCATCGACCGGAACGACCATCTTTGTGGTAAAGGCAGGCACAGATACCGCCAATCCTGTTGTTGGCGCCGTAACTCCGGCAACGGCGGTTGCGGGCGTGCCGGTAACATTCTCGGCACTGTTCTCGGACACGCAGTCCGGCGTGGTGCAATGTTCGCTGTATCTAAATGGAACCAAGGTTTGGACAAGCGCGACCGGAACCGCTTCGTTAACCGGAGCCGTTGCTGTGACGAGGACATTGAGTGCGGGCACGAACAATCTCACCGTGATGTGCATTGATGCGGCCGGAAATTCAGGGAGCGGTCCGCAAACCGCCGTTGTCACAGCCTCATCTGGCGATACCACGCCGCCGAATACAGGTGTGGTCACTCCAAGCGTGGATCAACCGCAGGCTGGAACGACGGTAAAATATTCCGTCACTGCCACGGACAATGTCGGTATTGTAAATTGTCACTTACTCGTTGACGGCGAAGATGTCGGGAATATGCCGTTTGTATCTTCCAGCACGTATGCGATGAACCTAACATGGGCGTCGAGTACGTCGGACATCGTCCACTCCGCACGCGCACAATGTTCGGATGCGGCAGGGAATAGCTCGACATCGGTGAATCTTATCCAATTTCACGTGACGCCTTCCAACTCTTCCTCCAACTCAACCGTCTCCATCACAAAATCAACGGTTGTCGCAGATCCCATGACAGCGACGGCGAATGGAACGCAAACCGTTACCATAACTGTCAGATTGCTGAATGATTCCAACACGCCGCTTGCCGGCAAGACTGTGACGGTGAGCGCCGGTACCGGAGGAGCCACTATTTCATCGCCTGTCGCAACAAATCAGAATGGCGAAGCAACATTCGCGGTTCGCTCGTCTTACGCGGGATATGTCACGATCGTCGCAACTGCCGACAATCAAGTGATCACGCAACAGCCGGTCATTCATTTCATCACCAACACCTGCCCGTCTGTTGTTGGACAATTGATTAAGCTTAAAGACGATGGGGATCCAAAAACAACCGAAGATACCGCCGTCTACTACTACGGAAGCGACTGCAAGCGCCACGCATTCCCGAATGAGCGCGTGTACATGACATGGTACAGCAACTTTAATCAAGTCAGTTCCATCTCCGCATCTCTCATGTCCGGCATTCCGCTCGGGAGCAATGTCACCTACCGACCGGGTGTAAAAATGGTCAAATTCACAACGCTGAACAAAGTTTATGCCGTTACTCGCGGAGGCGTTCTGCGCTGGGTCACAACCGAAGCACTTGCCCGTCAGTTCTACGGCTCTGCATGGAATAAATACATCGATGACATCTCTGACGTCTTCTACGGCAACTACAAATTCGGCAATGACATCTCTGCCTCCGGCGACTACTCCCCATCGAACGAAACAAGCAATGCCCCGACCGTGGATTATTCGTTGTAAAGAGGAGTTAAAAAACAAACCCGCACCCTGTGGCTTTGGCTATGGGGTGCGGTTTTGTGTAAATAAAGGGGAAATTAGTATTTCAAGATATGGATAGTTTTGTATAGATTTGACAAAAATGTATAGATCAACAATAGTGAGCATTCATGATCATCAACATAACAAAATTTGGTACAGTATTCATCTCTCGGCAAGATGGGAAAAATGATTATACCGCCTTTCTTCCAACATTAGAGAATATAGATGAACACGAAGATATCCTTGTTGACTTTGAAGGAGTAAGCACCTTCTCTCCGTCATGGGGAGATGAATTTTTGACTCCGCTTCAAAAAAAGTTTGGAGATCGTTTGAGTTTGAAAAATACGTCAAATCCATCTGTTGCGTTGACAATTGAGACATTGGAGAAGATAAATGGGTCTGAATTCAAGAAAACTTAAGCGAGTCACATTGCGCCTGACCGTAACTAATTCGACGACCCGTACCCCACCCAAAACCGCACCCCATGGCTTTGGCTCTGGGGTGCGGGATTTAATATATCTTAAATATTAAATTATATACTTAAAAAAGAAAGACCAAAAAATAGTATACCTATAACTAAAAGAATATAAAGTAATTCTGGTAAATAATCTAATTTGAGTTCCTTAAATTCAGGAGGTTCACCGCTCCAATCCGCTTTTACTAGATCTTTTATACCCTGTATAGCTTGTTTGATTTCCATCCGAAGAATACCTAAATTTATACCCAAACTCCCAAGTGCCACAATTACTAAAACGACTATTGATATATAAAAGAAAAAAATTATGAATCCTTTGCTCACCTACAGCCATAACTACAGCCGCACCTCCTGCAGAAATAGAGCTGATAGTTGTTAGAATATTAATACGTTGAATAATTAATTGAGACAATGCTTGAGCTCGCTCCACTAAAGATATGCTTTTTAATTCTTGAATTTCGTCGTTATTCATATTTGCCTGTTTCTTAAAATTACTTATTTAGTATTAAAACCTTTTGATCTATCCCAAATTTTTAACCATTTTGGTACACTTTTTCTTTTATAAAATTCAGGGTGTTCTGCCCTTGGATTTTCTTCATTTGCACGTGGATTCGTACCACATGCTCTACAATTTTCATGAAGAGGAACTTCGCGCGAATGTGTCTTCATATAAGAAATCCCTTTGACTCTCTCATATTTTTTCTAAAAAAGCAAAGCAATAATCAACAAACAATAAATATTCCCTCAACCCAAACAAAAACACCCGCCTTCCAGCGGGCGTTTTTCAAAGAACTGCAACTCCTGGCGCCGGGCTACTCTCCCAGGACCGGGCTTAAGTCCAAGTACCATCGCTAATAATGGGTTTAACGGTCGCATTGCAAAATGCGTCAATTTCAGGCATGATTTAATCATCTTATGCTACTTACCGTCTCTTACGATCCAGACCGCGATGCAGAAAATTACGTCCATTCTATTTATGAACGTGCCTATTCAGCACATGGTCGAACTGATTTTATTGAGAATCTAATTAAGTCTATTGAATCCGTTGAGATTAAAACAGCGCTCAAGGAATCCGCATCGCGAGAAGAAGCATTAAAAACGATTACCACTCTCCTGACACAGCAGTATAAAAATTCTTCTGACGATCTAGACAAAAAAGCAAAAAAATTGGAGGAAGAGTGGAAACGAATTGGTACTCAAATAGAGTGGCAACTTGCTTTTTTGTATCAAAAGCCATTTCTTTTTGAAGCAATCCACGTAGACCTGACCTCTATACCTATCTGCCCGTATCATTTTAACGAACGACGAATTTTTATTTATACAAAAGAACCGGTTGGCATTCAATTAAGTATTTTGATGCATGAATTGAACCACTTCATGTTTTATCAATATTACCAGCAACTTCTAAAAAAACTGGGGAAAGAAAATTTCGAACTCTTAAAAGAATCCCTTACGCTTTTTACAAATCCCGAGCAAATGGGTAAACCGCATGAGCAACCACTACGGGATCTCTTTTTATCAAAAACATATAACAATCTTCATGAAGCGATAGAAGATGGAGCATTATTTTTAACTAACAATTCAAAAAAATAGTACGTTTGATATAAAAATAGGCTTTGAGAGCTCTATGTTCGTTTGCTATTTTTGCTACTTCTTCCCAACGAAATAAGAGATCACATGCATGCGCTCGCCAGTATACTCATTACTAAAAATCATAAAGCTTCCAAAAATATCGGTGAGCAGACTTTCAATCTCTTTGATAGGAATAGCGATGCCGGGCTTATCCTCTTTCGTGTAATTAACTTCATCGTGGAGCACTGGCGTCATGATAAGAAATTGATCGCCGCTTTTCATTTTTACATGAACATTTTCCAAAAAGGCTCGCCTATCAGAGATGAAAGCAAGAACAAGTTTGCACATCCAGAGCGCACCTTCCGGTGCGTTGAGTTTAAGTGATGCTATGTTATCGAGATCATGCAAAATACATTCAGCATCATGATCGACAGCCTTTAACCTCTCCTTCGCTTTCTCAATCGCGATATTTGAGATATCTACTCCTGTAACCGGAATGCCAAGTTGAGTAAATCTAGCGAGCGTATCGCCGCTCCCGCATCCCAAATCGACAACAGCGGATGGCTTGCGACCAGATATCTTTGCGAACGCATCCAAAAGATCGAGAATAAATACCTCGTTCAATTCTCGGTATGCGGTGCCTTTGCTAAATATGCCATTCCATTTGTCTGCTTTTGGATTATCCATACATGTTCGTTAATTTTGTATATTAAATTTATTCCTTTGCAATCTTAATTCCAACGACTCCGTATTTTCTTTCCTCGTCTTCTGTATAAAATTGACGAATATCTGCAATAAGCTCTTCGGTAGAATCTCCACCGAACATCGTTGACGGAAAGTCAGTCATAAGTTCTTTGAATGAACTATAACGAAAAATACCAATTACTTTCGTTTGTATGTGTTGCATCTCATCGTCAGCATGGCAAAACAAAATATTATCGCCAGGGTTGATTAATTTCCTTTTTTCATCAAATAAACGTGATTCTATTGTTTTTGTACCGCTTCGAATTTTTTCAAACGGTTCTTTCGCCAAACGCATTTCATGTTGCATATATACATTGCTTGCTTCATTGTTGGCATTTTCCCTTGATTTTACCCCATCTTGACAATACGGACTTTTTCGCGTATATTTTAGGTATCACTACGAAAAAGACCCTTGTACGGTTCCGTCCGTACCGGGGGCTTTTTTATTTTGTACAGACTCGATTAATGAACGCACTTGCCCCAAGTATGTAATCGGCGCATTTGTTTTTTTCAACAAAATTGAACAACGCCCTTCCCGTGCAGGCGACAGAATGCATTCAAGCGCATTTCTCTGCATCAACAGCTTCACCAGACTTGCGTAATCACCGTCGCTGGAAACAATGATTGCCTTTTCATACTTGCTTAAAAAATGATCTTGCATGGCCTGTACAACCAAATCTGCATCGCAGTTCCCCTTTGGTTTTCCATTGCCGTCGTAGACGACTTCTTTAAAAACAAGAATATAGCCCGCTTCTTGCAACTCTTTATATAATTCGGCAAATTTCGGGATCAATCCAATAAACAGATACGCCTCCTTGACCGCATATTTTTCCTCCAACCAAATCCGAAATCTTCGATAATCCAGAATCCATTTTTGCGAGCGTATTCCCTGGTGGAGATTCGCTCCATCAAGATAGGCGTTATTTAATTGCTTCTTCTCCATACTTATATTTTCATTGAAAACCTTATCATAATACTTTCTTTTTTGACAGATCATGGGCCTTTTTCTGCTCAAAATCTGACAATTCGACCAACTTTTAACAAAAAACACCCGCCTTCCAGCGAGTGTTTTTTCAAAGAACTGCATTGTCCTGGCGCCGGGCTACTCTCCCAGGACCGGGTTGGGTCCAAGTACCATCGCTGCTAATGGGCTTAACTGCTGTGTTCGAGATGGGTACAGGTGTGTCCCCATTGCTTCAAGCACCAAGACAATGTCGTCCTTAGGGACTGGTAGCTAGTAGCTGGTAGCTAGGAAATTCATCCTAGCTACCAGCTACCAGCTACCAGCTACTAATCAATCAGTCCGCAATACGTACAGAGCATGCATGTAGCAACAGCAAACCCTAATACTTTTATATGACCATGTCCGACCATTCTAATTCTAGATGGCCGAGGCATTGAGCTATTAGTACCGCTCGGCTGAAGCGCTCGCGCGCCTTACACCTGCGGCCTATCAACCTCCTCGTCTCGGAGGGCTCTTATAATGAAATCTAATCTTGGAGACGACTTCACGCTTAGATGCTTTCAGCGTTTATTCTAACCGAATGTCGCTACCCTGCCATGCCACTGGTGTGACAACAGGTTCACGAGAGATTCGTACATTCCGGTCCTCTCGTACTAAGAATGTGACTCCTCAAATTTCCACGCGCACAGTAGACAGGAGACCGAACTGTCTCACGACGTTCTGAACCCAGCTCGCGTACCGCTTTAATTGGCGAACAGCCAAACCCTTGGGGCCTTCTTCAGTCCCAGGATGCGATGAGCCGACATCGAGGTGCCAAACCGCGCCGTCGCTGTGGACGCTTAGGCGCGATCAGCCTGTTATCCCCGGAGTAGCTTTTATCCGATGAGCTTCCGCCGTCCGATATCGTACGGTCGGATCACTAAGTCCTGCTTTCGCATCTGCTCGACTTGTAGGTCTTGCAGTTAAGCTGGCTTATCCCTTTGCAGGACGAGCGCGATTTCCATCCGCGCCTAGCCAACCTTTGTGAACGCCTCCGTTACCTTTTGGGAGGCGACCGCCCCAGTCAAACTACCCACCAGATACTGTTTCTCAAACCGGATTACGGTTCGGGATAAGACTTCCGATAGTCTAAGGGTGGTATCTCACTTTTGCCCGAAGGCTCCCACCTATACTGAACAGAGAAAACCGGAAGCCAATACCAAGTTGTAGTAAAGCTTCACGGGGTCTTTTCGTCTAACTGCGCGTACAGGGCATCTTCACCCCACTTGCAATTTCGCCGAGTCCCACGTTGAGACAGTCAACAAGTCGTTATGCCATTCGTGCGGGTCGGAACTTGCCCGACAAGGAATTTCGCTCTTTTTGTTACGATCACCTTGATCGCTTCGATCATTTCTGTCGAAGTCTGCATATCGCCATGCAGTTCGGACTATATCTTGAGAAAAGCGAGTGGACCTACTTGGAACGTTTCTCCGTTCGGTCCAAAATTTTCTCTCCGGCATGTAGTCTCTGAGGAAGACCATTCATGAATTTTTATCTGTAAAGCTCTCGGATCGCTTCCTGATATTGCTTCAAACTCAACTTCGTCTCTTTCCGTTGAATTCGACCAATCAGTTCATCAATATAACTGACGATCTCATCCCGACTTTCTCCTGACGAAAGTTTGGCGACACGATCTCGGAATTGAGAGAGATTAATGAGAACAGTCATGTCCTCTATTGTCAGTCCCATCCGCCTTCGTTTTTGACGAAGGAATTCACCGAATTCATGTCCAGTTTGCGATACGGATCTCATTTTCTTTTCTCTTTTCATGTTTGATCCTTTCCTGCTGATTGACCGCACCGGATGCATTATCAGTCCGATATACATCGGACTAGCACCGGATTCACGGTTATTCCAGCATATAGCCAGATTTTCTCTTACATCTTCGAGGCATTCGAAGTTCAGAGGAGGTCTTTCACCTCACTAGGGCAACGTTAATTCACCTTAGGACGATTATAGTTATCGCCGGCGTTCATCAGCGCTTAGCTTCAAGGCTGCCCCCCGACGTGACGTCGGGGATGACCTCTCCGCTTGACGTTCTGACACTGGCCAGGCATCACCCCCTATATTTCACCTTGCGGTTTAGCAGGGAGCTGTGTTTTTGGTAAACAGTCGCTTGTTGTCTTTCGCTGCGCCCCTCCTTGCGGAGGGGAGGCCTTATCCCGAAGTTACGGCCGCTGTTTTGCCGAGTTCCTAAACGCGGGTTCTCTCGTACACCTTAGCACACTAACGCCTACCCACCTGTGTCGGTTTACGGTACGGTCACCATTGAGTTGACTCTAGAAGGTTTTCTTGGCACCCCATTCTTTCTCCTTCCCCGACGTTACGTCGGGGTCACGATCGCAACGAGGCTTATGCTGTACGGATTTTCCTGTACAACACCCCTTCGCGCCCGAAGATTCATTCCAGGAATCTCGAGAAATGCAAGAATGCGTCACTCCATTGAAACTCAACGGCGGTGCAGGAATATTAACCTGCTGTCCATCGACTACGCCCTTCGGCCTCGCCTTAGGACCGACTAACCCAGGGACGATTCGCGTTGCCCTGGAAACCTTGGGTTTACGGTGGACGGGATTCTCACCCGTCTTTTTGCTACTTATGCCAACATTTTCACTTCGCATCACTCCACGGTTGCTTCCGCTGCCGCTTCAGTGCGATACGAACGCTCCCTTACCACTACATTCTCATAAATGAGAATCATAATCCGCGACTTCGGTACGAAACTTAGCCCCGGTAAGTTTTCGGCGCGGAGCAGCTTGACCAGTGAGCTATTACGCTTTCTTTAAAGGATGGCTGCTTCTAAGCCAACCTCCTGGTTGTATAAGCCGCTCTACCGCCTTTCACACTTAGCTTCGATTTAGGGACCTTAGTCTGCGGTCAAGGGCTGTTTCCCTTTTGTCCATTGGAGCTTAGCCCCCAAGGACTGACTGCCAGGAACACATTACGGTATTCGGAGTTTGGTTAGGAAAACTAAGCCGAAGCCCGTTTCCCCATTCAGTGCTCTACCCCCGCAATGTTATGAACTGACGCTAGACCTCAATCTATTTCAGGGAGAACCAGCTATTACCCAGTTCGATTGGAATTTCTCCGCTAGTCACAACTCATCCCCGAGTGTTGCACGGCTCGTGGGTTCGGACCTCCGACGGCTTTTTGACCGCTTTCATCCTGGTCATGACTAGATCACCGGGTTTCGGGTTATGCGCATGCTACCATTATTTCGCCCTTATCAGACTCGCTTTCGCTGTGGCTTCGTCCCCGCAGGGACTTAACCGGCAACATACGGCACACTCGTTGGCTCATTCTTCAATAGGCACGATGTCACCCAGTCTTGCGACTACGGGCTCCATCTCCTTGTAAGCGTACGGTTTCAGATACTATTTCATTGCCCTCCCGGGCTGCTTTTCAGCTTTCCATCACTGTACTTGTTCACTATCGGTCAGGAAGAGTATTTAGCCTTGCCGCATCGTCACGGCTGCTTCCGACAGGATTTCTCGAGTCCTGTCGTACTTCGGAAATCATTGCGAGGCGGTGTGAAAATACTTTCGTCTACGGGACTATCACCCTCTTTGGTTCGACTTTCCAGTCGATTGAACTAATACTCACACTTACCTTAGGAGGTTTTAGGCACTCCAAGTGCAATGTCCTCAACCCACTTCACGCGTCAGCCTAAACTCATCACCATTGTCCGCGGTCAAACTTACGTCCAACTCGGTATAATGGATCCACGCAAAATGTTTGGGCTCGTCCGCTTTCGTTCGCCACTACTCACGGAATCGTGCTGACATCTCGTCTCATCATGATTGTCGTATAGCGTCCCGATGTTCATCGGGACTCCGACACTCGTGCGAGACGAGGAGTCAGCGTATTTGATGTTCTCTTTTCCACTAGGTACTGAGATGTTTCACTTCCCTAGGTTCCCGTTCATGCACCTATATATTCAGTGCATAACATATCGACTTCATCGATATAGGTTGCCCCATTCGGAAATCTCCGGATCAAAGGTTGCTTACCACCTCCCCGAAGCTTATCGCAGGTTGCCACGTCCTTCATCGGCTCTTCCATGCCAAGCCATCCACCGTACGCCCTTACGTGCCTCGGCCATCCAGAATCACCATCTCGTCGCGTAGAACGCGATTGCAATGATGCTTGAATCCCGGGTCACGATCATATAATTGGCGTAAGTCAGAAGAAGCCATTCGAAGTTGAAATAATTTCTTATTCTCACTTCTAAATTCTAGCTTCTAACTTCTAATTTGTGTACTTAAGGTTTGCTTGCCTCTCTCGATATCCATCCCGAAGCTATTCGGGACAGGCGAGATGAGGTTGCTAAATTGCTTACAATTTTATGCTCTGTACGTATTGCGTACTGATCTTTGTTTGTTGAAAATTCGACCTGATCTCTCATCGTGATCGTATCCGTATTCATCCGTAACGATCGACGAATCTCTTCTGTGAGCCAGGCAATTTGATTGATCCGATGCGTATCAGATGAATCAAGCTGTCAGTCTCGTGAGAAGTTAGAAGATAGAAGTTAGAAGATAGAAGTTTGAGTGATTCGAACTTCTAACTTCTGAATTCTAACTTCTATTTGAGTTTAAAAAAGGAGCTTAGTGACTGCAGTCAGACTAAGCCCCTGGAACAACGTCCTGGTTCGCGCTTAGTCGTTATGGCTTTTGAGTACCCATCGAGTTAAGTGGCGAAGCCAGAGGTCCCGCTCAATGAGGGGACGTAAGCGTCGTGAAGTGTCGCTATAATAGAGAAAATCAGGATGGCTGTCAAGAGCTAGTGAAGGAAGGATGAAACTTGATAAAAAGCCTATAAAAATGAGGGGAAGTTTGAGGAATGGGAGAGGCTATCCACAAGAGGGTGGTTGCGTCGTTGCGTGGTTACGTGGTTGCGTAGGAAATCCCACGCAACCACGTAACCACGCAACGACGCAACTTGTCTTCCCGACTTGACAAAATCCCCAATTTATGCTATGATATGAACGAGTAAAAAATATATGCCCGAAACGATGCCACTCCCACAGAATCAGCCGATTGCGAAGCAAGAGGCCCCAAAAAAGCCTACTCGACTCGCAGAGGTTGTTGGTGAAGAAGATTTTATACCCAATGACGAGATCACGGAGGCTGAATTTATGTCCCCGGAAGAAGCTGCGGCTCTTGGACAAAATGGTCTTCTAAATGAACAGTTTGATGATATTTCCGATGTTCATGATAAATTCTCTCCGGAAATGCTTCAGAAAGAAGAGGTGGTTGAAGCGGTGACATTCAAGCCATTCAACGGCGTTGAATTGGGAATCACTCTTGAAAAAAAGCGGGGCCGCCAAGAAAAAGGAGAGTTGAATCAAGACAGCGTCCTTCTTTTTGAGGATCCGGAAATTGGCGAAGGAGTTGGCGTTTTTGATGGGCTTGGAAAAACGAAAGGAGATGCAAGCGGCGCACTCGCGAGCGCAAAAGCGACGGAAGTGCTTCCGCAACATCTTCGAGAGGCCTTTCATGGCATGAATGTGGCGCAAATTTCTGAACAATTTTCCAAACTCTCTTTTGCCGCGTACGACGCAAAAAATCAGAAAGCCATTTCCGCAACGGCTGAAACGTATGCAGGAATTGATCCTGAAGTGATGAAGCGAGCCGTCGCTATCGCCGAAGCGTTTCAACGCGTAAACGACGATGTCAAAGAAACCGGCGGAGAAACAACGGCATGTTTTACCTTGAAATACACTACAAAAGATGGGAAACACTTTAGTATTACAGTAAATGTTGGAGACAGCGGAGCGATATTGCGCAAAAAAAATGGAGAGGTGTCGCTGATTACCAAGCCGGATAAACCCATTCCTCAATTGATTGAGATGGGAAGGTTGACGCCGGAACTCTTGCAACAGATGCGTGAAAAACCGACGGAGGTTGTTGCATTCGGCAAATCGTATGAAGCGCTCACGCGCCTAACAACGCAATCGCTCGGGACAAAAATTAAACCGGTATTTACCATTATGGAATTAGAAGCCGGCGATGAAGTTCACAATGTCTCTGACGGCGTTCTTGATTTTAACGTAGATGAAAATGACGAACTTGATCTTCAATTGATCAAAGCGGCTCTGAATGCTGAATCATATCCGGAGCGCATCAATCGCTTGCGCGAGCACTCCGGCCTTCGTTCAAAGATCAAAGCTTCCGAAGATAACGACTTTAAAGATACAGACGACATTTCCGATGCGGCCATTCGCATCGCGGCGTAAATGAAGAAGGGCGTTGGGCGTAGGGCGTTGGGCGTGGGTTTCTTTTACTGATGTCATTGATAAAAGGGGCATACAGGCGTATCGTCTTACCGTCTTACAGAATCTTCCCCCTGCGCAGGTGGCGAAACTGGTAGACGCACTAGCCTTAGGAGCTAGCGGGGCAACCCATTGAGAGTTCGAGTCTCTCCCTGCGCACCACGTAAAAACCACGCTCACAGCGTGGTTTTTACGTGCCGCGTGGCCGTAGCGAAGCGGAGGCTTTACGCGGCTTCCATATATTTCGCGTGGTTCACGTGGCGCGGCCACAGAACACTACTTCTCACCAGAGGTGGTGTTTTGATTTTTTATGTCAACACAGCGAAGTGGCTTGCTACTCTTTTTGTGAAATACGCCTACACCGGAGTTGACTCGAACTTTTCAGCTTATGAATACTCACATCGCTCTGCTTCGTGCTCGTCTACTCTAGAACTTCAACCGATCACTTAGTATCCGTTGGCTTGAAACGGATTAGGTGAAAATTGAAATTATGAATACGCCCGCCAGTCTCAATGATGGGGATTTTTTGTCCGTGCGGTAGATCAACCAACCTATATGTTAGAGATGAAAGAGAAGCTAAAGGAGATTGCGGAAATTGAATCTCAAAAAAGAATAGTATTCAATTTTTTTAGCTTTTACGTTATGCTCAAGACATAAAGAAATTTACATGTCGATTAACACGGTTATGAGCACTATCTTCCTCACCTCAACAGGCTTAACTGACGAAAGTATACGCAACGAATTCCTTCGATTGGTCGGATTAGATCGAAGCCGCTCCGTTGGAATTGTAACGACGGCCGCTTCTCTAAAATCAGAAAATAAATACGCAAAGTTAGCGATGGAACAATTCAAGGAGATGGGATTCTCGTCTGTTCAATTTTTTGATATCGAAACCGATCCGATTCATCTGTTAGATTTGTATTCGATTCTCTATGTTTGCGGAGGAAATACATTTTATCTTCTATACCAAATAAAAAAACATCATGCTGAAGTTGCTTTGAAGAATTTTTTACAGAAAGAGAATTCATTTTATATAGGGGTGAGTGCTGGAAGTATGATACTTGGACCTACAATAGGGCTAGCGAGTCTTATTGATCCTGATCCGAATGATGTTCAACTTGTTGACTTCACTGGATTACAGGTTATCGATTTCGAAATCCATCCTCATTATGAAACGAAACATGAACAAGAATTACTATCATACGAAAAAGAACACTCTTGTAGGGTTGTGAGGTTGAATGACAATCAAGCGCTCATTCTTTCGAACGGAGAAGAAACGCTTCTTGGATAGTTTGAAAATAAAGAAGGAGCAGGATGTAGAATCCTGCTCCTTTTATGTAGTAGCTTATGCGAGAAGCGCGAGATATGAGGATTACGCGATCACGCCCGGATGGGGAAATGACACGGTCTATCGCATCGGCAAGCGGTATGTTGTTCAGACCAAATACGGAGAACGAGTAAAAACGTGCATGGGTAGCCGCGTCTTTGACGATGCGTCCGGTCACCATCCTCCGCGAAACATACGCACGATTTTGTGGCATGATGGAACATTCTGGCGCGACTTTGACGGCATGTGTGCAACGACTGCCGCGCCTCGGCCGGTGAAAGAATAGAACCTTCCCGTTACAAAAAGTCCTGATGCGAAACGCTTCGCGTCAGGACTTTTTAGTAGCTGGTAGCTAGAAGCTGGAAGCTAGGATGATGAAGAAAAAGAATTATAGGGTACATTCAAAATTTCCCAGCTACTAGCTACTAGCTACTAGCTACTAGCTACTTTCCACTCACCGGCGTTGGAGGCGGAATCTTTGCCGGAGGGGTCGGCGGTTCGGCGGTTCGGCGTTCAACGAACGGCTGTTTTTGCGAATTCGGAGCGGCCTGCGCTTGCGACCCGCCCTTTGATGAACATCCGGCACCAACAAGAATCAGGCTGATTCCAGCGAAGAAGAACGCGGCTTGAATACACTTTTTCATATCAATATCATACGCGACTTTTTGGGAGAATGAAAGCGAAATGATTGTTAAATTGTTGTATTGTTAATTAAATGTATCTCTTTAGCAATATAACAATACAACAATTTAACAATTTTGATCTATTAATTAATTTTCTATGCGGTTTGTATAATCGGCTTCACCGGCCGCGTTCGCGTTCGATTCTCGCGCGGCGCGGCTTTAGGAATGGTGAAATAGAAGGTTGTTCCCATGCCTTCGGAAGATTCAAACCAAATTTTTCCGCCATGCATTTCGATGATTTGCTTGATAATATACAAACCGAGTCCGGTTCCTTCCGCAACTTTTGTGATCACGTTGTCTGCGCGGAAAAACCGTTCGAATACGCGCCCTTTCTGGCGATCCGGGATTCCATACCCATAGTCTTTTACGGAAAACGTCACAAGTTCCGGCCCAATCTTGCATTCAAGTTCCACCCGTCCGCGCGGCTTTGAATACTTTACCGCATTGCTGATGAGATTATAGAAAACGCGATGGAGCTTTTCCGGATCGACGAACAGATTCAACTGTGCGGGGAAGCCCTCTTCTTTTACAACGTCGATTTTATTCGTTTTAATCAGATCGACATTGTCTTTGATCGCATGATCAGCGAGCGGCATGACATCAACATTTTGCTTCAGAATTTCTATCTTCACGCCCATGCCAATATTCGAAATAAATAGCAGGTCTTCCACTAGGCTGATCATTCGCTCATTGCTCGCATACACCTGTTCAAGATAGGTGCGAAGATCCGGCGGGATCGGTCCGGCTTTTCCGCGAAGCAGAAGTTCCAAAAACCATTTCGTTCCGGAAAGCGGAGCGTGGAGCTGATGCGAAGCAATGGTGACGAATTCCGTTTTCAACCGGTCAATCTCCCGTTCTTTTGTGATATCGCGAGTGACGAGCACGGCTCCGCGAACCTCGCCGTCCTTTCCTTTGAGCGGAGCGGCGCTGTATGCGATCGGCACAGGTTCGCCCGCGCGATTAATGAACATGAGCTGATGCTCGCTCTGTTTCACCTCGCCTTTCTCGATCGTGGAACGGACAAGATCGCACATGTCGCGCTGTGAGCCTTCGTACCGGAAACACATGATATCCGTATATTTCTTTCCAATAGATTCTTCTTCCGTATAGCCGGATAATTTCGATGCGGCGACATTGCTCAAAATAATATTCGAATCCGCATCGATCACGAACACGGCGTCCGCAATGCTTTGAACAATAATCTGCATTTTGTCGCGCTCTTCCAGCACTTGCGTCATGCTCTTTTCGACGTCTTCAAGCGCTTTCATCCGTTCTGTGACGTTTGCGAATGCCGCAACGATTTCCCCGCTTGGCAGGCGGTACACGTAATCTTCCCACCACACGCGCCCAATGCGCTTGTCCTCATACAATGTGGGAGGAAAATATTCCGGCTGTCCTGTTTCGTGTACGCGTTTCAGAACGTCGATGAATCCTGTCTTTTCGATGCCGGGAAACACTTTTGTAAACGCTTTGCCAATAACGTCCCGCCGCATGATTTTATCAGATTGTTCTGCGGCTTTGTTAAAATCCGTAATCACGAACTCCCCGGTCGCTTCATCCAATCGATACACGCATGCTCCACTGCGCATGTTGTTAAACAGCTCCTGATATCGATGCTCGCTTTCCTGCAGTTTGGATTCTGCAAGGCGGATGCCGGAAATGTCCCGAAAAATGCAAATCAAATACGTTTCGGAATTCGCTCCGATTTTCCGGATAAACAGCTGGGAATGAAAATCCCCGTTCGCGGTCCGAATCGTCAATTCCGGCCGGTCGCTTTCTCCTTGTTGAAGCGCGCGGCTGAATGAAGCGCTCACGATTTTCCGCTCGGCATCGCCAAGACCGTCCATGGCATCCAAACGCTCGCCGATCAGATGAGGAATCGGAATCCCAAGCGACTTTTCCGCGCATCCGCTGACGTCAACAATGATTCCTTTCGGATCAACAATAAGCACGGGATCCGGAAATCCCTGGCAAAATTCTTTGCACGTAGCGAAACGTGCGAGCAACCCCTCCGGCATAACGTACGGGCACGGCAAGCATGCCTGTTGTAGGGAGAGTATAGCATGAAAGGGTAGCTGGTAGCTGGTAGCTAGAAGCTGGGAAAACAAAAAAATAAAAAGCGCAGCTGGTTAGCCACGCTTTCAAAAAACTTTTCCAAATAGCCCCAGCTACTAGCTACTAGCTACTCTATTACGCTCGTTCAACGTATTCCCCCGTATCCGTGTTCACGACGATTTTTTCGCCTTGGTTAATAAAGATTGGAACCTTGACGACAAAGCCTGCGTCCATGGTCGCTTCTTTTGTGACGTTTCCTCCGGCCGTATCGCCTTTGACTGCCGGCATGGTTTCCGCAATGGTAAACGTCATCTTTTTTGGAAGCTGGAGTGCGATCGGCTTGCTTTCGTAAAAACTGACCAGGACTGTCATCCCCTCTTGCAAATATTTTCCTTGTTCGCCGACTGAAGCATCTTCCATGGTGTATTGATCGTAGGTTTGCGGATCCATGAAATTGTAGCCTATGTCGTCCTTATACAAATACTGCATGTTCTTGTATTCAACTTCCACGATGGTGATGGATTCGGAGACTTTGATGGTCTGTTCAAGCGTTCGGCCGTCGCGGATATTCTTGATGCGGCAACGAACAAATGCCGCACCTTTGCCCGGGTTGATGTGCTGAAACTCGGTCACGACCCATGGGTCGTTGTTGAACAGCATGACGAGGCCTTTCTTGATTTCGTTGGGGGAAGCCATAGGGGGAGTGCGTGGGCGTGGGGCGTGGGGCGTGGTGAAGATCTTTCACCGCGCCCTGAACGCCACACCCTGCGCCCTAATTGTTGTGGGGAGTTTGCCGGAAAAAGAGAAAATGGTCAAGGACGCGAGGAAGAGATATGCTTTTACGTATGAAAATCGAAAGGCCTGTATCCAAACAACCGATCCCACCGCATGCGAAATGCGTATTTCATGGAGTCATTTTTGACGTATATCAGTGGGAACAAAAGATGTTTGACGGGACAGTACAGACATTCGAAAAATTGAAACGCGCGGATACGGTCATCATCTACCCGGTTCTTGATGATGGCCGTATTCTTTTAACCGAGCAGGAACAGCCGGGAAAATTATCTTTTCTCGGAGCGGCTGGCGGACGGGTTGATGAAGGGGAAGATATTCTTGAGGCGGCAAAGCGCGAACTTTTGGAAGAGACAGGATACACTGCGAAAGAATTTACTCTGTGGAAAGCGGAACAGCCGACAGGAAAAATTGAGTGGGTCATCTATTCATTCATCGCAAAAGGGTTGACGAAAGCCGCGGAACAAACGCTTGATGCAGGCGAAAAAATTTCACTCAAGCCCGTAACTTTTGATGAATTCCTCGCTCTCTCGCAAGATGATCGCTTTGCGGAAAAAGATGTTGTCCTCGAATTGTTGCGCGCGAGTCTGGATGAAGGGTATCGAGAGGAGTTGAGGAAGAAGTTCGGAGCTTGACAAAATTGCCAATCCGGCGTTTAATACCCCTTGTTCATTGATGTTCTTTGAACTTTCACAGAAACGAGGAAAACATGATTACGGCTCAAGCACCCGCAGACGAATCTCCATCTTCAAGCGAACCTCCGCCCGCAACTGCGCAAGAAGCGTGGGAAGGACTCTTACAGCTCCATCTCTCACAGAACGAAATTGATGTTCATTCATTCGTGAATGATGCCATCTCTATCTTGCTGTGCGGAAAGGACCCTGCACTTCGCGCATTCGCCCGAACATTCATCCTGATTGAGCTTCCGCTTTTGGATCATGAAGGGCTGTATCTCCGCATCGCAGGATCCGGGTTAGACGATCTTGAAATTGTCTCATGGGCATGTGCACACTACATCGATCATCCAAATCGAACGGCAAGCGGCCTCGAATCGCTCCTGGTCAAACTGCTTCCTCCGCCAATGAAGCGAAAAATTGCGGAACGCCTTCTCGAGCGTACGGATATTTCAGACAACGCGCTCGAGATCATCGAACTGATGTCGTGTTCCAAAGATCTGCTTACCGTTGCGCATCGGACGGCCCTGCTAAACATGCGGGCACGCCGCGAATACATCCGGCCTCTTCTGCGTGAACGACAGCTTCTCACGTAACCCCTCGCGTCAAAAACGAAACGCGGACAACCACTCCCTAAGGTTGTCCGCGGTTTTTTTATTATTTTGATAATGGTAGCCTCCCCACTTCCTCTGCGTCATTCTGAAGACGCGGAAGAAGTGGGGAGGATGACTTGACGATATTGCTGATATGGCGTTGAATACCTTTGTTCTTTGATATTGAACCTTGCAAAAGAAAAGAGGAAATGATGACTGATGACGCATATTACGAGGGATCAACTAGCAGCAAAACCGCCGCATCCGCGCTGGAACCGCCACCGCCCCTTGTTACGGTCGATCCATCCGAAGCCGAACAAGCGCTTTGGAAAGAATTCACGGGCCGCTTTGATGAGGAAAAAGGACGCGACAGGCATGCGCTCGTTGAAGATGCGATCGAGATATACCTCACGATACAGAATGTGAATATCCGAGCGCTCGCACAGAATCTCATCGTCAAGATGCTTCCCGACCTTCAAAACGCAGATCTCTTGTATCGGATAGCATCATCCACGAGAACTTCGAAAGAACTTGCTTCATGGGCATGCTTTTCCTTTCTCAAACACATGCTTGCTACGAGAGAAGAGCTGGAAGCGCTCATGCTACGAAATACATTTACGCCGGACATACGACGATGCATCGCCCGGCGGCTGATATCTTCTTGCTCGGGCATCTCACAAGGCACACGACTCATCATCGTGCAAAACTTCCCGGAAATGCTCAACGCCATGGAGCGTGAACAATTTCAGCAGATGGATAACCGCCTCGAATATCTCGCAACTTTATTCGACCGAATTGATGAGCTCGACGAAGTGAAGCGGTCTGACGCGTAATTCCTCGCTCAAAAACGAAACGCGGACAACCACTCCCTAAGGTTGTCCGCGGTTTTTTAACTACGAATTTACAAATGGTACGAATCAGCGAATTACGAATGCTCTCTATGAGAGAAATTCGTATATTCGTAATTCGCCGATTCGTATTATTCGTACATTCGTAGACCGAATGCAACTATTCCCCAGAAGCAAAACGCTCCCGCGCTGAAAACGGAATCACATCGTTGATGCTTTGTGCGCCAGCGAGGAGCATAACAAGACGGTCAACGCCAAAGGCGATGCCGACAGCGTCGCCCATGTAGGGCAGGTCGGATAAAAACTTCTCATCAAGCGGCCACACTTTTTTACCAAGCGAGCGACGTAATTCTTGTTCTTCGATAAACCGCTCGCGCTGAATGTTTGCGTCCGCGAGTTCGTGAAATCCGTTCGCGAGCTCCACTTCCCCAAGATAGAGTTCGACACGTTCAGCAAAGCGCGGGTCATCGGCGCACGGGCGAGCAAGCGCGGCCATGGAGATAGGATAGCGATAGAGGAAGCATCCTTTTTTGGCCAGCTCCGGCTCAATCTCGCTCAAAAAAATCTTAAAATACAAATCGTCCCATGTATCTGACTCGCTAACCGTCTGCCCGCGTTCAACAATAAGCTTCGCCATCGCCTCCCGATCGCCGATGAACGATCCGAGATCAACTCCGATATATTCACGCCATGCTTGCTCACAGGTGATGCGAGAAATTGGGGACGGTAGGACGGTAGGACGGTAGGACGGTAGTTCTTCCCTACGTCCTACCGTGCTACGTCCTACGTCCTCTATTAACTCTTCCACCTCATCCATCAACGATTTCAAATTCCCATTCTTCCGATACCACTCCAGCATCAAAAATTCCGGATCATGCGTGCCGTCCCACGGTTCTTCGTTTCGAAAACACGGTCCGAGATCGTAGATTTTATCCATGCCGGAAGCGAGAAGGCGCTTCATGGAATATTCCGGGGAGGTTATTAGGGCGGCAGGATATTGAGATAATGAATTGTTAAATTGTTGTATTGTTGAATTGTTATTTTGGACCGTACCATTGGGAGTTATGACATTCGTCCAGAAGGGCTCCAAATATGGCTCTTGACCGGGGAGGCCGACGAGACGAGGGGTGTGCATTTCTACATAACCGCGTTCGTCAAAAAACGTCCGGATCGATTTGATCACGGAGCTTTGGAGTTTAAGGAGGGAGATGTTCATACAAATTGTTAAATTGTTGTATTGTTAAATTGTTATCTAATGTTGAAGTTTTTCGTTTGTAAATTTGATAAGATGGTGCAAAGATGGCATTAAATTTTGAAGTGATTTTAAAATTCGTTCATAAGTTTCTTGATCAATAAGTCCTCTCATTCGTGATTTAACCGTCCAGTCCACAGACTCATGCAAAGAGCCGTATGCATAACGATAAAATAATACTTTATCTTTTTTATGATATCTACCAAAACCTTCCGCGATGTTTGCAGAAATTGAATCAGCCGCTCTCGCATACTGTTTTCCAACAGTATCTCGAGAAAAATAATCCCAATGCTTTAACATTGCCCAAATTTCATTTGAGAGCAGAAGCGACTTCTTATAGGCATCGACATTTCTTAAGGCAAGATATTTCTTTTCTTCCATAACAATTTAACAATACAACAATTTAACAATTCTAGTCGTTTACGAAATCCCCCAGCCAGAGCCGAGGGATTTCGTAAACTGACTTCTTGATTACTGAACGAGATACGGGAGGAGACCCATGAATCGTGCGCGCTTGATCGCATTCGCGAGCTTGCGCTGATGCCATTGGCAGACGCCGGAACGCTTGCGGGCCACGATTTTTCCAAAGGAGGAAATGTAGCGGCGGAGCGTATCCGTATCTTTATAATCGATGACGGTCGCATTGACGCGGCAAAAATGACACGGTCGTTCTTCTTTCTTCTTATGAGCCATAATTGGGGATCACGAGTCCCGATGGACATCGGGATTGGTGATGGCTGATTGGGGCGTGGGGCGTGGCGTTCGGGGCGTGGTGATCTTCACTACGCCCCACGCCCTACGCCCTACGCCCTGAATTAGAATGGAATTTCTTCGACTTTGATTTCTTCGACGCCCATGGATTTTTCCATGGCCGGTTCGGATGCGTTTGACGGAGCAGATCCGTAGGATGAAGGCGCGCCTCCGGAGTTGGAGCTTGGAGCACGATCAAGCATGATCATGTTGTCGGCAATAATTTCCGTTCGCTGCTTCTTTTGTCCATCTGGGCTGTCCCATTCGCGCGTCTGAAGGCGTCCTTCGATGAAAATCCGCTTGCCTTTGACCAAGTACTGGCCGCAGATTTCGCCGAGTTTGCCCCAGGCGACAATGCTATGGAATTCTGTTCGCTCCTGCTTTTGACCCTGCTGGTCGGTCCACTGGCTGTTTGTTGCAACGCCGAAGTTGGCAACGGTTTGTCCGGTCGCCGTATTGCGGACTTCCGGATCGCGGGTCACATTTCCGATGAGTTGTGCTCGATTGAGAGACATCATATAGATATTTGCTTGAATGAATTCTTTGGGGAGAATACTTCCAGTGTGACGCGTTCAAAATCCATGTCAAGGGATAACTCGTCTTCGCCAAATTTGTGAGTTAACTCTGCAAAATATGAGCGAAGACGAGCCCTCCGAAGTCCGCCTGTGGCGGACGAAGGAGGGGCGGCCTACTTGGCCTCTTCCGTAAGCACATCATCGATTTTCTTTTGAAGGTCTTCCGCAGAAAGGTCTTTGATGCCCTCGTGCGGGATTTCTTTCTTCGCATCTCCGGATTCAAGGACGGCAACGCCTTCCTTTAATTCCTTGTGCTCTTTTTCCGTCTCATCCGATGACTTTTCGGACTTCGCCTGCTCCTTGCGGCGGCGTTCGCCTCCGCCTTCCACGCGTACCTCCTGGAACTGGACGAGGGAGTAGACATCACTCACTTCGTCTGCGGAAAGAATAAGATGGCGGAGAATTTCCTTCTGATTCAAGCGTAAGCCATTTTCGATGCCCGAAACCGAGCTTGTTTCGCTCTTAAAGCGGACGAGCACATAATGCCCGAAACGTTCATGGCGAATAGGGTAGGCGAAACGGAATTTTCCGAGACGCGCCGTCTTTTCGATGGTGGCACCGTTCTTTTCGATGAGCTGTGACACCGTCTTTTCTACCGTTCCGAGTTCGTCTTCTGTGTACGACGTCGGAACGATGAACATGAGTTCGTATTCCTTCATATATTTCAGTACGTCCCTGCGCTGGCCGATCCGATATCACGTCAAACGTAAGACGAATCGGGAAGCAACGGGGAGCCTTGGGTTTCCCCAAAACTTGGCCGACTGAAGCTATTGATTTAGTGCGGTGAGGGTACGAGAAATGGGCGGAAATGTCAAGAAGACAGTAGCTAGTAGCTGGTAGCTAGAAGCTGGGAGGATATTCATTCCCAGCTTCTAGCTACTAGCTACTAGCTTGACCGATCCTCAATCTTGATGTATAGTCCACCTGCCTTTCTATTAATTTCGTTTCAGAACGGCCGTTCTTTTCAAGGAGAAGATCAATGAAAAAGAGTCTGTATATCTTGTTTGCGTATGCGATTATTGCCGTCTGGGCGTCACTTTCCTATGCGCAAGAACGTCCAAAGTGGAGCGCGTGGCAAAAGGTGATAGACGACCCCGCGATTGAAATCAGTTTTCTGACGGAGGATCCGATTAATGGCCAGCCAATGATGGCATGGCGCGTGCGCAATACGTCGAACGACACCCATGTCATACAAATCAATGTGGGAGTCGCAAAGCGAAAATTCACCCTCACTCCGAAAATGACGCAGTCGCCGCAAGCTGGCGCTGGTCAAGTTATTGGCGCGGCCAGTCCTCCGCAAGCGCGCGTTGTGATGAAGAAGATCATTCCTTCAACGAGTGAACCGTCTCAACCGAAACTTCCCGTAGCGGAAAAGTCGACTGATCCTGTTTCGTCAACCGAAACGTCTTCGTCAAATGCAAGAATTCCGACTGATGATTGCAGTGATGATCCGGCGTGCAAATCGCGGCTCAAGAATCGGAATCGGACGAATTCGTCCATGGGACAAAACGGGACTGACGTCTCATCAACAAAGCAGACGACGGATGAACCCGTCCCGTGCGCACTCGGCTGGGAATTTCCCATCAATCGCTGTGTCTGCCCAATAGGAACCGAGACATCCTTCGGCGAAACGACACGGATGTGCTTTCAGCCGTCCTCTTCATCGTTTTCCATTCATTACGCATGGTCCGATTCTTCGCCATTCCCTACGTGCGAAGAAACGGCTGAAGGACTCAAACGGCTGGCCGAGATGCCCGCTCAATCACCGTTCATCAATCAATCAACGATCGAGAATCGATCAACGATTAACACTTCATCTGCCGAACTCCTCGAGATCGAGATCGGACCGGCTGTTCTGGAAGATGAAACGCGACAGCCGATTCGAAAAACAGCAACGCGCCGCATCATCAATTGTCTCAAGATGCACTGCAACAGATAGATTCCATCTCCTTTCTTAAACTACGAAACGCATTCATATATTGGATGCGTTTTTCGTTTTTATGAACGACCCATCCCCGGCCCTTCCCTTCGCAGGGAAGGGAGCTCTCGAACAAATGCAACAATAATTTATTTTTATTTCTTGTAATGAAAAAATATTTTTTTATGTATCGTCTGACAACAGAAGCGCATTATGTTTATTTACTCAATGCGTTGGCAGAATAGCTCCCTTCCCTGCGAAGGGAAGGGCCGGGGATGGGTCGAATAAAAAGCAAAACGCCCGGGATCAGTTTGATCAACCGGGCGTTAGGCGAATGTCCGAGGACAAGTTTTTTAGAATACCGACGTCTCGATATCCCAAGGAGTTTTTTCGCCGAAGGCGAAACGGTCATGCTCCATCGAGCTCAACCTGTTGAATTGATCAATGGCACGTCGAGAATTCCATCGACGGCAGGATCAATGCGCCGAGAACAGCTTCCGTTGAAGCGTCCCAATCATCTCTGGAAGAAGAAACATCAAGCAATTCTTCTCCGATTTTAATTTTGTATGTGCGTTTTACTCCAAACACGCGATGCAGATGCAAGAGAAGCCCGGCATCATCCGGAAGCAACGGCTGTTGCGATTCACCCTGAACCTTGTCGAGCATTCTTCGAATGCACAAACCGATATTCAACGCATTTCCGCAGGGAATCGGATGCAAACCCGGTTCGGTTGACGTTCGGTTGCCTCTTTGATTTCGCAAATAGGGCAATTGTCTTTTGTGTTCCGACATGAGAAGAGCGATTCGCTGTTCGAGCGTGTCGAAAATTGATGCGGATTGAACCGGATTGCCCTCATCTTCTCGTTCCGTCAATTCAAGCATGCGGATAAGGCGCGATTGCACTTCACGCATGCCTTCAGCAATCCGCTGAAGCTGGGTGAGGCCGAACCTTAATTTCAATCCTTCAATCTTTTCTCCAAACACAACAGCACATAAGTTCCGAATCAGCTTGTCGAATTCCTGCGAGCGAAGGCGCAGAAGTTCGTATATTGTCGTAAACAGCAGATCCGGAGATTCGGTCTGTATTTTTCCGATGCCAAACAGCCGTGCGAGTTCGTGTAGTCTCTGCAGTTGTTCAGACATCAGATTTCTCACGGTGCGTTCATGCGATGTTCCGTTCTCACGCCGTACGTGATCAACCTCTTTGCTTTGATTTTCCAGAGCGAGTTTTAACCGGGCGATTTCATCTGCATCCGCCTTTAGATCCCGTTGATACGCTTCATGTACGCGCTTGCTCAATTCCTGATACTGAACAATTTCCCTTTCCTTGGCTTGTATGGCATCCAGACGAGTATCGGCAAGGGCAACCAAGCGCATGATCCGCTGTGATCTTTTGGTAGCGGATCTGTGTACGGACAGGAGAGCGATGAGAAGCACGATGAGGGCCGTCGCGAGTATCCCTATTGCTATCCGCTGATGATGAATGGTTGTTTGCACAGCCTTGGTCGATTCCGTATCGCCATCTTGCGATTGCAATGGATCGAGAGATCCAGCCTCGCCCGTTCCGCCGATCATCGGCGGTAATTTTTCGTCTGTCGGCTTCTTCTTCAGCGCATCCGTTGTAATGCCGAGCCGCTTAAGCCCGTTCTGCAGGCAATCATTGTTCGCCGGATCGCATGCGCGGAGAGCATTGAGTCCTGTTGCATCTTCATCGAAGGACGCGGATTTTTTCGGCGAAATTACCAAAAGCTCGTATGGCGGAACGTATGTGTATCGTTCTGCACATCCAATCCATACGTCGTTTGATGCGCGGTCTTCGATGGTGCGCACGGATCCGCGAATCCATTTGCCTCGCGCATTTTTGCACAAAGCCACGGTTCGCAACGGATTGTCTTTTCGGATTTGATCCGTCGACGTTCCATAAAGATTGGCGAGTCCGACCGTATCGATATCCTTATTTTTGATGCGAAGGCATTTTTGTCCTTCGCTCGCATTCGCGTCTTTCGGACAGCGATCCAGCTCCTGAAAATTGACCGATCGAATCGGCGTTGTCCCGTGCATCGGCGCCATATCTTGCGCAAAGGCAAGACCGGGAAACAGACCGAGCAAAAGCGACAGAATCGCCATGCCCACCCACGCAAATCTTCTTTGAAGATTTTTCATGACTCCTACCTCCTTGTTTTCTTGTCCAATGTGCTTTCGTCCATACAAAACCCGTCGATTCCGTACGTTTCCCCCTCAAGAGGAATGAAAAAACTTCACCATGAACTAAATAACATGTCAAGTTGGGTTTCACATGTTCAAATCATCGAACTATCATTGTTAAATTGTTATATTGTTAAATTGCTAACATTCCAATCTACTCAACAATATAACAATTTAACAATAAAACAATTTTTATACCCCGCACTATACGCTGCGCCCTGCCTCCTGCTACGATACTCTCCATGAAACACTTCCTCGTCTTTGGCACCCACCCGCGGCTGTCGCTTGCCGAATACCGATCAATACGACCAAAGCTCGCTCCTCCGATCACCGTTGGATGCGCGGCGATTGTTGAAGATAAAAAGTGGGATGGCGCATGGCTCATGCAAACACTCGGAGGGACGGTTAAGCTCGGGACGATTGTTGAAGAAATAAATTTGACCGATCTTGATCCCGAATGTTTTGCAGAAATCATTGCAAGCAAGCCTCGCGGCGATGAAGTGGTATTTGGCTTGACGGCGATCGGAGGTACGACGGCGATGCAAAAGCGATTCAAAAAACTTCCGTTGGAGTTAAAAAAGATTTTGAAAAACAATGGATTGCGATGCCGCTGGGTCACAGGAAAAGATGATGGAGAGATTTCTCCTGCCGCTGTTGCAAAACTAAAACTGACGACCGAAGGATATGATTTTGTTTGCGTGATTCATGAAGGAAAACTTTATATCGGGCTCACAACACATGTTCAGGACGCGGACGCATGGAGCTTGCGCGACTATGGACGCCCCATGCGTAATGACCGCGCAGGAATGCTCCCGCCAAAACTCGCGCGCATGATGGTGAATATGGCGCAGATTGAAAAAGGCGAAACCCTTCTCGATCCCTTTTGCGGAAACGGCGCCGTACTCATGGAAGCCGCGCTCGCATCACAGCCCGGGCTGATGATTGGAAGCGATATTGAGGAAGAGCAGACGGATTCATGCAAAGAAAATCTTGACTGGCTCGTGAAAGAAAAAATTCTGACATCGGATGACGCAAAACGGACAAATATTTTTCCGGAAGACGTCCGTGATCTTGCGGATCATATCAAGCCGAGCTCAATTGATGTTGTCGTGACCGAAGGAACGCTCGGTCCTCCGCTTCGCGGTTCTGAATCAAAGCAGGCGATTGAACGAAATGCTGGCGAGGTTTCCAAACTTTGGATCGACGCTCTTCGCACTCTTCATCCCCTGCTCAAGCCGCATGCACGGCTCGTGATCATCTGGCCTTCATATAAAACCGATGGCGGACTCGCCCGCGTTCAGCTTGATGATGAAATGAGTGACCTCGGATATGCGATCGTGAACCCGCTCGCCGGATGGGACGACAGCGGCAACCCCCTCCTCTACCACCGGCAGGGACAGCATGTGGCGAGGAGGATCGTGGTATTGAAGAAAGGCCACTAAGGAACTAGGCCACTAAGCCACTAGGGGGAAGAAAATTGCATTTCCCCTAGTGGCTTAGTGGCCTAGTTCCTTAGTGGCCTTTTAATTGACAAATCGACTTTTTTCTGATAGGTTCCACCTATTCTGCTTCCCGCAGAACAACCGAACTTTCACCCCAAAACATAAGGAGGTTGCCCGTGAATCAATCTGCATCAAAAAACAGTCCGACATCAGTCGTCCAGCTAAAATCCCTTCTGCTATCGCGCTGGAATGTTTTGCGCACGCAACAGCAATCGCTCGAAGCGCGGATCCAAACCTATCTGACCGGAAAAAGAATAGAACGGGAATCCAGCGCAAAGCCGCTTACAGCATATCTCGTCATCTCCGGTTCCGTAACGGAAAAACTTTCGGAGGATTCCGGAACGGATATAATAATTCGGCATGTCCAGCGCGGAGAAATCTTCTGCGCGCACGCTCTCATTGAAGAACTTGCAGATCAGCCGTGGCCGTTCTTCTATGTCGTTGAACGCGTGGCGAAAATTCTGCCACTCACGAGTGGCATCGTCGAATTGCTGGAAATGGATCTGACGGCACTGCATTTGTTTCTTCTGAACGACTATCAGCGATCCATTCAAATGGCAGAGCTGGTTCGACAAGCGATTCAGAATGAAAAAATCTCGCTCTTTGAAAGAGATAAAGCGATTGAGAATGAAAGAATCGCCCTCTTTGAAAGGGATGCGACAAATGATGAGCGAACGATGTATTACGAACGCTCACAGCAACTCGAAACCGAAAATACACGTCTTCGCGCTTCGGTTGGCTATGTGGAATTTCTTGCGCTTCCGGCCGTCGCAGAGGCGATTCAAGTTCTCGAAAAAGCGCCCGCGCATGCACATGCGCCAGATGATGGCTTGGTAGATACGTCGAGTTGGATGAATGAACTCGCACAGGAGTCAGATGCAACGAATACTTCAACGCCTTCGACTAAAGGAGACGCCGACGGCCCGGAGATTGAGATATCAAACCGGCCTTCTGAAACTCCTGATTCGGAATTAGACGCAGATCAGACGCGCATATTTCAGTCTCAACCAATTGAACTATGCGATGATGATGCTGTAACGATTCCGCCGCCAGCATCGGAACCTCTGCAGGATGCTGAAGCGAGAGAACCAACTCCTGCGTATGGGACGCAATCAGTTTCTTCGCAAGCTCCCCTTCCGCACTTCGGTCAGCCAAAACCTGTGACTCGAGTGGGCACCACTCTCAAGCCGCAGACGCATCATGAACCGGATCCAGATGATGGATTAGTCAATCTTTCCGTTCCGCCTCCGGCGCCAGATTCTTCTGATGCTGAAGTATATGCGGAGCAATCAGATGCGGTTGCGGCTGAATCCAGTAATGAAGATGAAGTTCCGGCTTCAACTCAAGATTTTCTTCACTCAAAACGCGAACGAACCAAGCACGGAACATTCCTCGGAATGCATAAGGATGAAATATGGGGACCAAATGGTCCGCCGACGGAAGGTAGACCAAATCAAGTTCGTGTTACCCAGTTGTCGACCGTCTTTCCGGAAACAACGCCGAAGAAAACCTAGACAAATCCTCCTTCGTATACAAAAGCCCTGATGCACACTCGTGCGTCAGGGCTTTTTAGTAGCTGGTAGCTGGTAGCTAGGAAAGCAAAGAATTTCATTTCCCAGCTACTAGCTTCTAGCTACCAGCTACTATCACGGATAAATCTTCCTCCCATTCTCGTCGTAGACGGAAATCGCCTGCACCGGACAGGATTGGGCCGCGAGGAGAATGGTTTCCGCATCCGCGCCGTTTTGATCAACGACGTAGGCTTTGTTTTCATCATCCAGCTGAAACACGCCCGGTGCGATCGTGACGCACGGCGCCGCACCAATACAAGCATCGCGGTCGACTTCGACGCGGGAAATTTTGAGCGGCTTCTTATTTGATTGGGAGGAATGTGATGATTCGAGGTCGGACATAATCAAAATTGTTGTATTGTTGAATTGCTATATTGTTGAATAAATTAGAGCATATAACAATTTAACAATACAACAATATAACAATTCCTTTAAAAAAGACAGCCTTTATTTTGTAAACGTCTCCGCATTCCCAAAGTGCTTCTCTTTGTAGAACCGGATCAATTGCTCGACTTCCGGAATGCAAGACGGGTCGCCGGAGCCGACTTTTGTCTTTTGCTGAACGGCTTCGAGCGTCCATGCGCCGTCGAGCACGGCTTCTTCGATATTCAAGTCGGTGACATTTGCCTGCCGGTCTATCATCCGTCCGTTCTCGGCTTCCACGCGGTCGGTTTGATGCGACTTGCGAAGATAATCGTTGATGGCGGAACGGAGCGCCTTGTCGCCGAGCACGGAGCAGTGGACTTTTCGCACCGGCAAGCCGCCAAGCCGATCCATGATGTTTTGCGGACGAAGCTTGCGCGCTTCTTCGAGTGTTACACCTCCGTTTTCGGTGACGATAACGGACATCATGGATGTTGATGCGATCGCGGATGCGCATCCGAATGTCTGCCATTTGAGATCGGTAATGCGCTCGGTCGCCGGATCAACCTTGATCCAAACTTTCATCATATCTCCGCATGCCGGAGAACCGACCATTCCAATTCCGTCTGCATGGTACGCGGCTTCATCGTCCATAAAATTTCGCGGATGGAAAAAGTGGTCCTTCACGGCATCCGTGTAGAACCAGGATTGTTTTGCATCTCTTGAAGACACATCGGGTAATGACATAGTCGGTTGCTACTGAATAATATCGAGTTAAAACGATTGGTTTGGTATTGTTAAATTGTTATATTGTTGATCAGATTTGAATGATAACAATTTAACAATACAACAATTTAACAATTTTATTTCTTCGTCGCACTTTCAAAATAGCGCATGTCTAAATTGACCGGACTCATGTGGCGGAGTTTTTTGACGATATCCGGCATGATACGGATAACGTATTCGATATCTTCTTTCGTCGTATCTTTTCCGAGTGAGAATCGAAGCGATCCGTGCGCGGCTTCGTATGACACGCCAAGCGCGAGAATGACATGCGATGGATCAAGCGTCGTGGACGCGCAAGCCGAGCCCGTAGAGGTGCAAATGCCTTTCGCATCAAGATACAGAACGGCGGCCTCTCCTTCGATATCCATGAACGAAATGTTCACGTTGTTCGGCAAACGCTTTGTCGCATGGCCGTTCAACCGCGTCTTTGGAATCTTCAACAATCCTGCAATCAAATGATCTCGCAATGCGCTCAAGCGCGCATTTTCTTTTTCCATCCTTTTTGATACGAGTTCAAGCGCTTTCGCAAAACCGATAATTCCCGGAACGTTCTCTGTTCCTGATCTTAAACCCTTTTCTTGCCCGCCGCCGATGATCATCGGCGTGATTTTGATTCCGCGTTTGACGTATAACAATCCGATGCCTTTCGGCCCGTAGATTTTTCCGCCGTTAATCGTCAAAAGGTCGACGTGTGACTTTGTGACATCAAGATCCATCGCGCCCGCGGCCTGACACGCATCCGTATGAAACAGCGGATAGGCGGTTTCATGCTCTTTCCGGTATTGCAAAATCGCGCGTCCGATATCCGCAATCGGTTCAATCGTCCCAATTTCATTATTCGCCGTCATCACGCTTACGAGTATCGTTTTTTTCGTGAGTGCTTTCACAACGTTTTTGACGTCAATCAGACCGAATTCATCAACATCAAGAATTGTCAGTTCGATCTCTCCGCGCTTGTGCAAACGCTGAAGCGTTTCGAGCACAGCCGGATGTTCGATGGATGACGTGATGACGTGATTTCCATGATCTGCATGCGCGCGCACGATTCCCTGAATCGCAAGATTATCCGATTCGGTTCCGCCGGAGCAAAAAATAATTTCATCTTCATGCGCGTTGATCATTGACGCAATATTTTTCCGCGCCGCAATGACTTCTCGCTGGACTTCCAGCCCGGCAGTATGAAACGACGACGGATTCGCAAACCGTTCGCAAAAAAACGGCTTCATCGCCCGAAACACCGCCGGATCAACCGGGGTTGTGGCAGCGTGGTCGAGGTAGATGCGTTTCATGGTTAAAGATGGTCCACAGTCCACAGACTTCAGTCCGAGAGTTAACGTCAGTCATTCGGACTAAAGTCTGTGGACTGTGGACTAACACAAGTCTGTTAATTTCTTTGCCTTGAGCGAATCATCAACCGCATCGCGCAAAAAATTCCAGAGATTCTTTGACTGGCAGAGATTTTCGACCGGACAGGTTCCTTCGCCGTGGCAATCGACGAGATGTACCGGCCCTTCGATCGCCGTCACAATATCCCGCGCCGTAATCTTATCCGGCGGCTTGGCTAATCGATATCCGCCCTTCGGTCCGGTCACTCCGACGATGAGTCCTGCCTGTTTCAAAGATGCCGCGATCTCTTCAAGAAACCCTTCGGAAATCTTCATCCGCTCGGCAACCTCGCGCAAAGACAAAGCCCGCGCATCTTGTCTTTCATGCGCCATGGCGAGTTCAGTCATAAGGATAAGCCCCAAATGCAACCTTGCTGGTATACGAAAAAAGCCCTGCATAATTACCTAGTGGAATACTAGGAGATATGTAGTGAAGTGTCAAGAAGTAGGGCATAGGCCGTTGGCCGTAGGGCGTAGGAAATGCCTTATTTTTGTATGCTTGACAGATATTACAAAAAGCATCACTGAATAGAGTATATGAATATTCGAACCTATCAAGACCTTCTTGCTTGGCAAAAGGCATATGAATTAACAAAAGAAATATACAAGGCCACAAGTCATTTTCCAAAATCAGAACAATTTGGGCTTACGTCGCAACTTCGAAGAGCTTCGGTTTCAATCTCTTCAAATATTGCTGAAGGATATCATCGCTCAACAAAGAAAGAATATCGCAATTTTTGTTATATCGCGTATGGATCAGCGAGTGAGGTTGAAACGCAACTTCGTTTAGCGAAAGATCTTGAAATGGTTCCAGCTGACACACTGCAAATATGTGAAGACTTGGTTCAAACGACATTAAAACTCCTGAATGGGTTATGCAAGTCCTTGAATGACTGATCTTCCTACGCCCTACGGCCAACGGCCTACGCCCTATTCATTCCCTCTATACTGATCCCCTCTCACCAACGGAATCATAGAGGCATACGGAACATGGGAGCCGTCCGAGAGGGTGGCGGTGCCGGTCATGCGGATGGCGGGGATGAAAAAGGTTCTCGTTTCGCCGTTCAACGGAACGTCATCGCGATAGAGTCCTTGGGTGAATGATTCAATATTGATATCGGTTGCATTCTCGACGCCCGAAGATCCGCGCAATCCTCCAACGCGGATTTCTTGAATCAGCGTATCAGGATTGATTGACGGATAATTGGAACGATCCCCGTCTTTCGGAAGTTCGAACCATCCGCGAACAGCCGATAAGGTATCGGTTCGTACGGAAACGCGTCCGGCAACGGCGGATGATCCATCGCGATCATATATCGCTTGTTCATCCTGGCTAAGTGAGAACGCAATTGTTTCTTCCGCAGGAAATTCCGTTTGCGTGCATGTTGATAATTTCATGTCTGACGTTTGCGGAATACTTGATCCATCAGCTGTTTGAAGCGCGCGCATCTGACTGATTGTTTTCGTTGTCATGCATCGCCCGGCCGCTTGTTCGTTTTTCCACCATTCATTCCACGAAAATTCCGGAATCGCATCTCCCCACAGCGTCATATTCACGCCCCGACTTTTTAGAAAATCGCCTGCGCTTCGTTCCAGATCCGCATCTGCCGGTAAAACAGAAACGGTTTTTACTGTTGGTTGAGATTGCAACACGAAAAAAACGCGTCCGTATTCAGCGTCGTATGTCCACAGGTACCCATCCGTATCTGTCCATGACATCGAAAGTGATCGCGGCATCGGGTCATGTTTTAACACGCCGGATGGAATTCCGACGGCGGAAGCGATATTTTCCGCAAACCACGAGTCCGGCATGGTGCGGCGCCTGCGAATCACCGTAACCTCGGTTGGAATCTTCGGCGCGGTGATTGTCCATCGAACCGACGCATGCTGAATCGGTGTGCTCGAAGCCATCGGATCTCCGCCGGGCAACAACCCGAAGCCCCCGCGGAACGGAACAAACCCTTCTGGCGACGGCATACCGATGACCGGAACCGACGACGTGCTCGTTGCCGGCGCAGACAACGGAATCCACGCACAGCCCGCTCCGAGGAGGAGCACAGACCCGAGGAGCAAGAACAGACGGAGTTTCATGGTTGTATCATAGCAAATTCGGGGCGTTGGGCGTAGGGCGTAGGGCGTGGTGAAAAAAATGCTAAAACCCCTTTATTTCTCTCTTCCTACGCCCTACGCCCCACGCCCCACGCCCCGACCTGTCAATCCCTCTTGACGGATTTTCCTACGTATGATACCCTTGTCACATCAAATACTATGGCCCGCGAACACACAATCTATAACTGCCTCCGAAATCTACGGCAGGAAAAGAAAATCACCCAGGAACACCTCGCGAAATCCGTCGGCGTCAGCCGTCAGACAATCTGTTCCATGGAAAAAGGCGATTACATCCCTTCGCTTTCTTTGGCCTTGCTTCTCGCGCAGTATTTCAACCACCCGGTTGAACACGTTTTCCAACTGAAGCGCGTTTGCGAGTAATTCGAACGCGCTCGAATCAAAAACCTCCGACTTGAATCGGAGGTTTTTGATTGTACTTACTTCATCATCGGCGCGATCGGTGGCGTGGGTTGAGTGACAATAGACCCGGCTGGCGCTGATCCTTCCGAAGATCCAGATACACCCCCTCCACTAGCTGATACTCCTCCATCCATCATCGGACGGATAATCGGCGTCGATTCATCCACGACTCCTTTGACGAGCGGAACGATGACGACGTTCCGATTCATCCCGTAATAATACATATTCGTTCTTGTCGCTTCATCTGCAACGTTAGACGCGGCGGATTTCACTGGGAAAATCATTGCCGGAACATAGAGCTCGGATGACTGATTGTCCTTGGTGGAATAGATTTGAAGATATCCGATTGTCGGCGTTCCAAGATCCTGCGTCACAATTGATCCGCGTTCACCCATCGCATACATATATCCGTTATATCCGCCTTTCTTTGCCTGATTCAAAACATCATTCACATCCGTAATCGCATCATACGCGGATGCATCAAGCCGCATGGCGCGAATATTGTAGACGTCGGATACGCGTTTCGCGCGAAGATTCACACCCACGTTCATTCCGACTTTCATTCCGCTTCCATTATAGACCGGCTTCCCTTGAATCAACAGAGGATACGTGATCTGAATCGAATCCGGAACGTATATCTGCGCAATTGACGAGGGTGACGGCACCATCATCCCTTCGGCTCCAGATGAACGCACGGCAACGCCTCCGGCACTGGCATTCGCGAATGCCGGTACGTCGCTCGCGAGCGAGCGTACCGCCGTGCCTCCTGCGCCGGAGCCGTTCGTTGCATACACATTCGGAACAGCCAGCCAGCTTCGATCAACTTCCGGCGTTCCGTATGATGAACGGTTAATATGATGCTGGTCGAGAAAATCATTCGCGATCTTGATAAGCGCATCGTCTGACGGCACATCCGACGGCTTGATCTGCTGATCCTGCCAGCACTTTTCATCTTGGCATTGCGGGTAGACGGATTGCCACTGCGTCCAATTCTGATAGATCGAAATCATACCGCTTTGATACCCAATCGAAACCGTATACCCGAACGGAACATCTTGCGTTAAATTAATGTCTGTCGCTTTGAGATTCGAAAAGGATGAAAGATCCGCGATGCCGAGATTTGTTCCGGCAATGGCGGATACGTTTGCCGACGGAATCGGAGAAGACGCGAGTCGAAGAACGTCCATGCTTGTCTGATCCAATTTCAGTTCGTCGCCCGTGTAGGCATACTCAATCGTTGACTGCTGGATCGGCGGCATGATTTTATCGTTCGCTGTTGCAGATGGAGCGGATGCGCTGACGTCGGTGGCCACCTTCCCGCTTTCAGATACTCCCTGCGCCATCATCGGCGTTGCGGCCATGGTTGGAGCAGATCCGCTTCCCCCGGCACGCGCGGTCGCGACCGCCGTGCCCCCGCCCATTCCAGACTTTGTCGTATTGCGCGTGGCTGACTGTGACGCTTGCGCGACTCCGCCCGAAGACGCGATGAGAGCGCCAAACGCATTCTTTTCTACCGCATGAATGCTGACGGGAGAAAGGAGGGAAATGGGACTGGGAAGCTTTTGTGTTTGAGATAAGGCGGACGCATGGAAAAATTCCACGCCGTTATTCGCAAGATAGACGACAGCGATGAGCAGGACTACAAGACTTGCCGCACCAAAAGAGAGCGGGAGCAGAAGCGATGGAGCTTTGCTACCAGATGAAGGTTGTTTATTCATAGAGAGAGGGCTATTCATGTGGCTTCATATTACCATACTTTTCCGCTCTATCATTTACCCGTCCTTGGCACGGCGTTCGCGAACGCCGTGCCTTGTCTTTCCCGCCTCACGCGTGTACTCTTTTGCATATATGCGAATCTCACAACCGATATTCAAAATTCTCACGCTTATCCTAGCGATTTCAGTCATCGCAGGATTTGCCTATATCGCATCCCAACAGGTCTTGCGCCAGGATGCCAATGACCCACAAATTCAAATCGTTGAAGATGCAAGCGCGGCATTTTCCGCCGGCCAGCAGGTCCCGACGCAAGATGCGGCAGGAACGCAAACCGATATTGCAAAAAGCCTCTCAACCTTCATCGTCATCTATAATTCGACCGGTACGGCCGTCTTTTCAACCGGCGTACTGAATGACGCGGCACCCGTTCCGCCAAAAGGCGTTCTTGATACCGCCGCAAAAGGAGAAGTACGTGTAACATGGCAGCCACAAAAAGGACTTCGATACGCGATTGTTGCCGCTCCATATACATCAAGCGATGGATCAGGTGTGGTGCTTGCCGGACGCTCGCTAAGAGAAGTGGAACGCCGTGAAATGATTCTGGGCATTCAGTTCCTCCTCGCATGGATTCTTTCCGTCTTCATCCTTCTTGCCGGATCTTTCCTTCCTATGTTGCTGTCGATGAAAAAGAAAGATGAGCCGGTTCCGCATCATCCCATGCACGAAGCCTCGTCTCCAATGCATCACCCGCATGAGCCTTCTCCGGAAATAGAAGATCATTCTGCCATGCACGATCATACGGATACACCACCGAGCGTGTAATGAAAATCGATACATACGTTAAGCGCCGCTCTCGTTTTTGAGGGCGGCGCTTTGTTGATGAAGAGGTAGGTAGTAGGTAGTAGATGGTAGGTGGGCAATTCCCCACCTACTACCTACTACCTACCACCTACCTCTTCTCCCTCACATCACCATCCTCGCCATTCGTATATCGTCATACGAAAAATCACCGTTGAACTTCTCGTATACCGGACTCAATCGTCCTTCTTCGGATGATTGGATGGCTTGATGAAGTTCGGGCAATGCTTTTTTCACGCGATCTGGAAGCAAAGCCTCGATCGTTGATTTTTCCAGCTTGCCATCCATATATAATTTTTCTACGTGATTGAATATGGTCGACGGCGCAAAACTTCGCGCCAAAGCGATTTCCGAAATACCCTTCCCTTCTTTGAGCAGTACGAGCGTTTCTTCGTAGGTTGATCCGACGGGTTTCTTTTTCTTCACCGGCTTCAAAACATCAACGACCTCGAATGGAACGATCTGTTCTTCAACTTTGCCGCCGCAACTGACGATAAAATCATCTTGAGCATGCTCGATCTCTTTTATGTCGCGATCGGCAAACTGCCGTTCCTCCCGATCTGACTGCATGCGGAAGGACTGGTCGTTTTCAAGAATTTCCGGATGAACCTGAAGCGCACGAGCGTTATATCCAAGCAGATGAAGGCCGGAGAGGGATCGCACGCGAGAAAGCGCGACATACCCTTGGCCGTATTCAAAGACTTGGGATAAATCCATCACCGCAGAATCGAGCGTGAGCCCTTGGCTTTTATGGATGGTGATGGCCCATGCCAAACGAAGCGGAATCTGCGTAATCTTCGCGATAATCCGCGTTCCATCCGTGGCATTCCATTCCATGGGCGGCGGGTAGATGTTTCGGCCGTTCAGCGTTTTCACAATCGGCAAACCCTCATCATCAAATCCCGCAACATCTCCGAGCGTTCCGTTCACAAAGCCTTTTTCAAAATTATTTTTCGTGCACATCACGCGCGCGCCGATCTTAAGCGACAGTTTTTCCGGCGATAAACAGCTTTTTACCAAGCGCTCGACCGATGCTTTTGCTCCACGCGATTCCATTTCAAACTCGTGGACTTCCCCGGGCAGATGCGCGAGTTTTTCTTCGTTCACGCGATCGACGTTCATGTTATGCGCATACAAACGCACGTGGCCAGATGATGCGGCATGATCAACTCGCCGTTCGCGCAAACGCGCATGCATTCCTTCGGTCACAACGCCGCGGCGGAGCGATCCGAGCAGGTCGAGATAAATTTGATCTTCCTGGCGGTACTGCTCGGTGAGATAGCACGTGGCAAGATTCGCATCGCGCCACACATGCGACTCAAAAGCGAACTGCACCGGATCGCCGTCTTGATCGGAAATCGGCGGAAGCTGAAAAAAGTCTCCGACAAAAACCACTTGCATGCCGCCAAACGGAAGTTCCGCTTTTTTTATTCCACGGCATACTTTATCCACGAGCGTAAGCGCCCGCGCATCCAGCATGGAAATTTCATCAATAATCAAAATCGACGTGCGCGTAATTCGTTTTACCAATTTTTCATTCGCCAACAACCTCTCCATATCTTCCTCGCCAAGACGCTTGTGAATGCCAATACCCGACCATGAATGGATGGTAATGCCCCCGATATGCGTTGCCGCGATGCCGGTCGATGCCGTAATCGCCGGTTCAATTCCATGGCTCCGCAACCATACGACGTATTGGTTCACGGTATGCGTCTTCCCCGAACCCGGCTCGCCTGTCAAAAAGACATTCGCGCCAGTTTTTAGGATTGAGAGGGCGGTGGATTGGAGCATGGTTGGCTATCGGCTATCAGCTTCTGGCTTCTGGCTAAAAACTCGTTCGAGTCGATAATGTATCACGTTAACCCATGACTCGTAACTCGTAGCCAGAAGCTAGAAGCTAGAAGCTTCTTCATTCAGTACCGTGAACTTCAAACCGTGTCAAATATAAAAAACCTCCTTATTTTGAGGCTTTTTATTTAGATGATGGTATTTTTCCCCACGGATCCAGAGCGTCCAAGTCGAGGATCGTTCCATGAGGGGATTCTTTCGGGGGATAAAAGACAACGTGAAAAACTGGCTGATGAACTTCGCGCGTAGCTTGGACTTCTCCTGCGGCTTCGAGCGTGAGCAGGTATTCGCCTAACCAGGCCTGTTCTTTCGGCGTCATGCGATATTCTTCCATACGGCGATCTGATTCTGGCGAGAAATAGAGAATATCGACGGTAATGCCTTTTAAGTGAGTCGATGTATGGGCTTTCGCGACATTCGGATTGATTCCGCGCAATTTGTCGACATATTGTTCGGTTCGAACCGCGGAACTGATGCGAAGTTTTGAATGGGGGAATTTTTTGTGAAATTCATCCGCAATTTTTGATAACTTTTCCGCCGCATGCGCGCGCAGAGCCGTATACAATAAACGCTCTTCCGGAGTTTTCGTGAGTTCGCCCAAACCTTGATCGATCACGTATCCGGCATCTTTCCCTGGCGTAATATCAACGAGTTCGCCATCTTCCAATGCCTGCATCAAATCATCGTTCGTTTTGAAATTTTTGAATCCTAGGCGTTCTGCCATTTCCACTTCCCGCTCCAGACCGTGGTCTTTGCGCGAATCAAGGCTTGGATTTTTTACGACAACAGGAGCCATCGTCTGATGAGGTTCTTTATGTTGAACGTGACCTGTCGCGTTTTTTTCTACGTGATGTGTCGCGTTACTCTCTACGCGACGTGTCACGTTTTTTTCTACGTGATGTGTCGCGGCTTTCTCACTATGTGGCGCGTGATGATGAGGTTTTTTTGCTTCCGCGCTCGGCTCACCCGCAAACAGCGAAGCGGCGAGGGCGATCGCTTGAAACGCGCGCGGACTTGCCAAACGCTTGTGAGCGGAGCGTTCCGCATGACCTGATTGCGGCTCCGACTCATGTTCTTCCGCTCTTTGGCGGACAACAGGATGTTCTTGAGACATGGGGCTAGGATACGATACTGAAAGGGTTATGATAAGAGGGAGCCTCTGTTTGTCACCCCGACACAAGTCCGCAGTCCATAGACCACAGTCCGATAACTGATGACTACAGTCTGTGGACTGTGGACTTATGATAGAGGAATATTTTCTATTTTCTTTTTCTTGAGACCAACCTATACTCCCAACCATGCACACCCTCCAAGCCATTATCCTCGGGCTCGTCGAAGGAATCACGGAGTTTCTCCCCATTTCATCCACGGGGCACATGATTTTGGCAAGCAAGCTCATGTCGATTCCAGAAACGGATTTTGTGAAAAGCTTTGAAATCATCATTCAGCTCGGCGCGATCTTGGCCGTCGTTTGCTATCGCGGACTCAAGTTGCGCTCATGGGAATTGTGCAAGAAAATCGTCGTTGCATTCATTCCAACAGGAATCATCGGACTCGCACTCTATTCAATCGTCAAACACTACCTGCTTGGAAACACATCCGTCGTCATCTGGTCTCTTTTGATCGGAGGTATTGCGCTCATCGCATTTGAAAAAGCGCATACAGAAAAAGAAGCGCATGTCGGCGATATGGAAAAAATGACGTATAAGCAAGCGTTCATCGTCGGCTTGTTTCAATCGCTTGCGATCATCCCCGGCGTTTCCCGATCGGCCGCGACCATTGTCGGCGGCATGCTGACCGGCATGAAGCGCGCGGCAATTATTGAATTCTCCTTCCTCCTCGCCATTCCAACCATGGCGGCCGCAACCGGCCTTGATCTCATCAAGAACCGCGACCTAATCCACGGATCAGATACCGGGTTGCTTGTGATCGGATTTCTCGCATCATTCGTTTCTGCTCTGATTGCAATCCGCTGGTTGCTCAACTTTGTAAAAAAACACACCTTCGTTCCATTCGGTGTGTATCGAATTCTCGTAGCGCTGGCATTTCTCGTGTTGTAAATTGGCTTCTGGCTTCTGGCTACTAGCTTCTGGCCAGAAGCTAGTAGCCAGAAGCCATTATTTCAAAATATACTGCACCCTTCCCACCTCCCCGGTATCTAATCTGACCTTGATGCCACGCGGGTGGACGGGAATATTTGTTAAAATATCTTTCACAAACCCCTGCGTTCCTTTGCCGGTTTTTTGATCTTCCTTTAACACAATCACCACGGCCAAGCCGGGATAAATATCTTTTCGAATCGTTCCATCGGACATAAAATAAATATTCTTTATTCGAATCGTACAATATCTTTATGAATCTTTACGATATATTCTTTCAAGTTTTGATACGAAAGCGTCTCTTCGACTTTTGAAAGTGGGATCCACTCCACCCTGTCTATCTCATGTTCTGGTTGAATAACTTCACTTTGATCGGTTGGCGCTCCAAGGAACATCTCAAGTAATATTTCCGCTCCTGCAGGAGTTATATATTCTAATTTTGGTAATGATCGGATAATATGAGTCGTTAATCCAGTTTCTTCCTTTATTTCACGAATAGCCGTCTGTGCGCATGATTCTCCAATTTCGCAATGTCCTTTTGGAAAACTCCATGCTTGCTGATTCCCTTGAAATAATAAAAGAACTTCCGGTTCTTTTTCTCCTTTGCGAATGACGACAATTCCTGCTTTTTGTATTGGAGGCATATACAATTCATTCATTTCAAACCAAATATTTTTTTCAGTTTCGCGTTTGCCATGCTTATGGTCGCTGGTTCCAAATTTCCCAACTCTCCTAAAATGATCTTTTTTTGAAGCGTAGCGATCTTGTCCATCTTAATGACTGAATCCAATTTTAGCCCATTCATTTTTGTGGCCTTGATCTGAATATCAAACGCCCCGCTTCGAGCGATTTTGACGGACGAAATGAATGCAACAATACAATCTTCTCCATTCTTCTGTTCATACAGAACAAAACATGGACGCACTTTTTTTCCAGATAAATCCGTAAATGGAAATGGGACAAGTACGATCATTCCTTTAAACATACTTCTTTTTTAAATCTGACACGGAATATAATTCCGGCTCATCTTGTAAAAAATCAAAACTATGTGATAACGCATTGATATTCGTTATATCATTCAAATCTTTATTGTATGCGCTTGGAAACTGAATAATGAGGGCATCAATGGAATTGCGGCGTCCGATGCCAAAAACCTCCCCTCTCATTTTTACTCTATTAATGATCTCGCTGATGTTTTTCCGCGCATTCGTGGTCGTGACGACATTCATAATGTACATATTGTACACAAGAATATATATAAGCGCAAGGAGCATCCTGTGTCGCACTGTTGCATTTCCTGTGGGTGAAAAGTTCACTTCAATCCGATGAATACAGAGCTATCCCCACCTCAAGATGCTTTTTCCAGTGGATAATGGGAAATGTATCATCCAAAATGCGTTCATTGCCG